>PPCM01000276.1_pt1 | contig 60910 bp, 49 predicted proteins | sample 1555541 | NCBI WGS metagenome assembly PPCM01 (sample SAMN05284479, study PRJNA326546) | Marine sediment metagenome, whole genome shotgun sequencing project. | isolation source: marine sediment | place: Germany: Wadden Sea | collected 2012-09-05 | reverse complement strand
ACCATTGTAGCACGTGTGTAGCCCAAATCATAAGGGGCATGATGATTTGACGTCATCCCCACCTTCCTCCGAGTTGTCCCCGGCAGTCTCTCTAGAGTCCCCATCATTACATGCTGGCTACTAAAAATAAGGGTTGCGCTCGTTGCGGGACTTAACCCAACATCTCACGACACGAGCTGACGACAACCATGCACCACCTGTCACCAATGCTCCGAAGAGAAGGAACGATTAAGTTCCGGTCATTGGGATGTCAAGATTTGGTAAGGTTCTTCGCGTTGCTTCGAATTAAACCACATGCTCCACCGCTTGTGCGGGCCCCCGTCAATTCCTTTGAGTTTCAATCTTGCGATCGTACTCCCCAGGTGGAATACTTAATGCGTTAGCTGCGGCACCGAGGTTCGACCCCCGACACCTAGTATTCATCGTTTACGGCGTGGACTACCAGGGTATCTAATCCTGTTCGCTCCCCACGCTTTCGTGCCTCAGTGTCAATAACAGTCCAGTAAGTCGCCTTCGCCACTGGTGTTCCTCCTAATATCTACGCATTTCACCGCTACACTAGGAATTCCACTTACCTCTCCTGCACTCAAGTCAAACAGTTTCAAAGGCTTACAACGGTTGAGCCGTTGCCTTTCACCTCTGACTTGCTTGACCACCTACGCACCCTTTACGCCCAGTGATTCCGGATAACGCTTGCCCCCTACGTATTACCGCGGCTGCTGGCACGTAGTTAGCCGGGGCTTCTTAGTCAGGTACAGTCACTATCTTCCCTGCTGATAGAAGTTTACGAACCGAAATCCTTCATCCTTCACGCGGCGTCGCTGCATCAGGGTTTCCCCCATTGTGCAATATTCCCCACTGCTGCCTCCCGTAGGAGTTTGGGCCGTGTCTCAGTCCCAATGTGGCCGATCACCCTCTCAGGTCGGCTACAGATCGTCGCCTTGGTGAGCTTTTATCTCACCAACTAGCTAATCTGACGCGGGTCCATCTTATACCACCGGAGTTTTTCACACTGTATCATGCGATACTGTGCGCTTATGCGGTATTAGCGTTCTTTTCAAAACGTTATCCCCCAGTATAAGGCAGGTTACCCACGCGTTACTCACCCGTCCGCCGCTGTCTAGTTATCAAATCACCCGAAGGATCAATGACAACCGTCTCGCTCGACTTGCATGTGTTAGGCACGCCGCCAGCGTTCATCCTGAGCCAGGATCAAACTCTCATGTTTAATCTTGATTTGGATAAATGCTGGTCTTTTTTGACTTGTCTATATAGGTTCGTACAAAGTACTAACCACTTAGACTACTAAAAATTAACCAAGCTCGCGAATGTCCCCATTCGCTATCCTTTATCGAAATGATAAAGTGTATTTTGCATTCGTTCGAATAAATTCGAGCCGAACGCTTCCTAAAATTACTTTTGTTCTAGGTTGGTTTACTGTTCAGTTTTCAATGTTCAGTATTACTCAAAGCCTTGATTTTACTGGCTTCTCAGTGTTTCTTGTGTGTCGCTCCTTAGCGGGGCAACGAAGAGAATTATATCACCCAGAAGATTATAAGTCAACACTTTTTAGAAAGTTTTTTTATTTATTTTTCAGCAATTATTCCAAGCCTCTAACACCCCCAATATATGGACAATAAAAAAGAACCTTCTACAATATATAGTAAAAGGTCCATATCTTCTAAAGTCCCAAATATTTAGGTATATTCATGACAAAGTGTTGCAGCGGGTTATTATAGTAGAATAGCTTGGTAAAGACTGAGGATTCTATTAGTTCTGATAGGGTACTTGTTGACTGTATAGAAATGACAAAAGATAAGCCTAGCGTTCCAATCCATACAATAACAACGCCAATCACAAGACCAATAGCCACACCGCCTGCCTTATTCATCTGTTTTAGGACCGGCAAACGCGCCACCAAGTCTAACAGTGTAACAACTGCATTCAAGGCTAAACTGATCACCACAAAAACTACAAGATATACTAAAGCATTAACTGCCACAACCGACAAAGCTCCACCAATGTAATCTCCTACACCTGACGAATTTAATCCTTCAATAATTTGTGGTGTATAATTTTCTATTAATGATTCAACTAAGTTTCCTGGCAACGACAGTCCTTCTATTGCATCAGTTGCTTCTTCTGTATTCATCGAGACATTCACAAGCTTCTCAATATCTAGAAGCTCAACTACTTTCTCTGAAATCATTTCGTCAAAAGATGTCTCATCTATAACCATCTGACTAACGTAGGGTGTAATCATCCACGTCAAAATGACAGCTATTAACAATGATGTTAAGCCAAACAAAGTTTTTATAAATCCTTTTATAAATCCATTCAGGATACTTAGGCCAATAATGACCAATATAATAATATCAAGAGTATTCATGTATGCCTCCTATATATCTAGATGTCTCTGATCTCAACCACTTCATAATTATAGTCAAAAATGAGCAAGTACTGATTCTTATCTAATATCTCAATAGCCTCTACTGGTTTATAGGTTGTTGTTGTCCATAAGCTTCCACCAGCATTATAACATACTATATCTGACGACAAGATAACAAAATAAGTTTCATCTTCAGCCGATAAGCCTGTTACAGGTGAGTCATAACTATTTTCGGATACAACTAAACCATTCTCATCATAAACAATAACTTTATTGGCAAAAGCTTCTCCTGAAGGCACTTTCGCCTCGCCATAACTGACAATTAACCAGTCATTGGTAAAAGCCACATCCAGTATTGACGCTTCAACTTCTATACTATTTAATCGTTTTGGTACTGGATTAAATGCAAAAAAATCAATCTGATTGTCTCCTACAATAACACCATGATTGTCACCAATGTAATTCAATGACGATGCCATTGTATCATTCATGCTCTGCGTTCCAACAACTCTATCCTCGTACTCCTCACCTTGTTGTGAGAAGTCTAAAAAAGTAACACTCGAGTTAATGATGTGGTCACTTACCTTAAGATGTGATGTCATCATCTTTGTCCCATCCGGTGTCATAGCAAGTTCAATCGGATAACCATCTTTCTTAAATATGGTACGTCTTTCAACAACCAAAGCACCCTCATTGGTATAAACATTAATGAAGTTCTCCTGATCATTGTCCAGTATTAGGCTTAAAAAGCCACGTGCATTCAAATAACCACCAACAATTTCATAGTCTGTTTGAACACTACCAACTTCACCATTCTCGTCAAAAATATATGCATTCTTACCTGTTAAATCTACAATAGCAATATATGGATCAGCTTCAATGAAAAGTTTGTCATTCACATGAAAAGACTTGTTCCAAATACTATCTCCATTAAGAGCGTATTTCGTCAAGCCTTCATCTGTGGACACATAAAGTGCATCCCCCATCGATAAGATGGTTTCATTGTCTGATTGATTTAGACGACCAACAAAAGTGGCATCCATATAAATGACGCCACCGTTGACCAAGTGAAAATTAGGACGAATGAATAATACATAAACCAAAGCAACAATCAAAATGATCATTGCTAAGATTATCGGTAGTGTTGTCTTTGATTTAAGTGCCATTCTACTCTCCAATGGTTTATTTCATGTTTGCATAAGCTTTCATGTACTTCTTAGCTGAAGCCGCCCAAGAAAATCTAGTTCTCATGCCACGTTCAATGAGATTATCAAACTTCTCTCTATCATAATAGTAGCTCATAGCTCTGCGTATACATTGCTCAAAATCTTGTCCATTATAATTCTTAAACACAAAACCGGTTCCCGTGTCAGGATTGTCTGTATAATCAACAATTGTGTCAACAAGTCCACCTGTCTTACGAACCACTGGTACTGTTCCGTATCTCAAACTATATAATTGTGATAAACCACAAGGTTCAAATAAAGATGGCATCAAGAAGAAATCTGTTCCACCATAAATTTGTCTTGCATAAGCTTGGTCAAACTGAATACAAACATTAACCTTATCAGGATATGTATTCATAAGTTCTGTTAAGCGTCGTTCAAAATATTTATCCCCTGAGCCCAGAATCATAAATTGGATATCTTCATGGAGTAGCTGCTCCATAGCATAGATAATCAAATCTACCCCTTTTTGCTCAGCAAGTCTTGTTACGACACCAAAGACTGGGACATCTTTCTGCGGCAACCCTACCTTCTTCTGTATAAGAGTCTTATGTTCACGACGTTTCTCTCTGAAATTATCTTGATTAAAATTCAGAAGTAATGCATCGTCTGTCTCAGGGTCATATTTATTGTAATAGATTCCATTAACAATACCAAGAATCTTATCACTATATTTTCGTAATATGCCATCTAGTCCATAGCCAAACCAAGGTGTCTGGATTTCATGGGCATAAGTTTCACTAACAGTAGTAACAAGGTCACCGTATACAATACCTGCTTTCATAAAGCAAACCTTACCATAATATTCAATCGCTTCTATGTTGAAGTATTTAGTAGATAAGCTTAGGGCTTCTAAAGTATCTTTTTCAAAAACGCCTTGGTATTGTAAATTATGAATGGTAAACATAATCTTAATCTCTTTATAAAAATCAAGATGACTATATTCTTCCTTAAGGAACAAGCCCATCAGGGCAGTTTGCCAGTCATTTAGATGCATAACGTCTGGCTTAAGGTTTAAGTACATCAACATCTCAAGGGCTGCTTTACAGAAGAAACCAAAACGCTCTCCATCATCATCATAGCCATAGAACTGGTCTCGTTCAAAATAACTATCACTTCCAATAAAGTATGTAATAAGTCCTTGATCATTCAATTTATAGATATCCGCAACATTTGCTTTACCACCAGCTTCTACGATGAAGCTAAAAGACTTCTTAAGAGGAAACTTCTCTTCGATGCCCTTATATTTTGGCATCACTCTTGTAACCATTGCCTTTTCATCAAGTAAAGCGTATGGTAGAGCTTCTCCAACATCTGCAAGTCCACCAGTCGCGGCATATGGCACAATCTCAGGTGTTACAAATAGTATATTCATATCATTAGCCATCTCTTTCCCTCTATTCGTATTAATTATAATTATTATATCATAACAAAAGACCTAATGACATAGATGCCTATGAAAAAAAACCGCTGTTCAAGTAGCATTTTTGGTTTAATATGTCTATAATAAATGATGAATCACAATGAAAATAAAATAGCCTAGGAGGTTCCACAATGAATAAATCTACTCAACTAAAAAAACGGTCTGAAGTCAACAAAGATTATACATGGAAGTTAACCGATTTAATAGAAAGTAACCAACAGTGGCAGGAATATTACGACAAAATCGAATCACTAGCTCGTGAATTAGGTGGTTTCAAGGACACACTAGAGAACTCACCAGAACAGCTACTTAAGTGTTTACAAGCCAAAGAAGAAATGGAAATGGCTTTTTCAAGACTTTATGCTTTTTCACATATGAGGTTCCACGAGGACACAAGTGTTAGTGCCCATCAAGAAGCAACAGAAAAAATAGGTTCGCTTGAAGTTAAAGTAAATGGTGCTACTGCCTTTATCGAACCGGAATTACTAAAAATTGATGAGGATAAACTAAAAAGTTATCTGGCTTCTAATGACGACTTATCATGTTACACACATTATATAGAAGATTTACTGCGGAAGAAGCAACATATATTACCTAAAGAGCAAGAAGAATTATTAGCAAAGTTAAGTGATTTTGCTGGATCACCAAGTTCCATCTTCTCTATGTTTAACAATGCAGATATTAAATTCCCAGACGTAATTGACGAGGCTGGAAATGAAGTACCATTAACAAAAGGTAACTTCATCCGTTTCTTACAAAGCCCTGATGCAAAGGTTAGAGAAACTGCCTTTAAGACACTTTATAAGACTTACAAAAACCACGAGAACACTCTGGCATCAGTCTTAACTTCCAACCTTAAGAAAGACGTCTTTATGATGCGTGCCAGAAACTTTGACTCAACTTGTGGCGCTTCCCTATTTGACAAGAATATCGATGTATCTGTTTATGATAACTTAATCAATGCAGTGAATGAGCGTTTACCTCTTCTTCACCGTTATGTGGCCCTTCGTAAAAAGGTTCTAGATATTAAGGAACTTCACATTTACGACCTTTACGTACCAATGATTGCTGAGGCAAAAGAAAAGGTACCATATGACCAAGCTCAAAAAACAGTTCTTGAGGCTGTCAGTGTAATGGGTCAAGAATATGTTGCTACAGTACAAAAGGCTTTTGATGACAAATGGATTGATGTTTATGAGAATGAAGGCAAACGTGGTGGTGCCTATTCTTGGGGAACCTATGGTGTTCACCCATATATCTTGTTAAATTATCAAGATAACATTAACAATATGTTCACACTTGCTCATGAACTAGGCCACACTATGCATAGTTACTATTCAAGCAAAGTGCAATCATTTACTTATGCTAGTTACCCAATTTTCTTAGCTGAAGTAGCCTCTACAGTGAACGAGTCACTTTTGATGCAACATTTACTTAAGACCACAACGGATAAGAAAAAGAGACTGTTCTTACTTAATCATTATATGGAAAGTTTCAGAACAACTCTCTACCGTCAAACTATGTTTGCTGAGTATGAAAAACTGATTCATGAAAAAGCAGAGCAAGGCCAAGCTTTAACTAGCCAATCCTTATCTGACTTATACTATGAACTAAACGTAAAGTACTATGGACCAAATATTGTTGTTGATGAAGAAATTGCCATGGAATGGGCAAGAATCCCACATTTCTATTACAATTATTATGTCTATCAATATGCAACTGGTTTCTCATCTGCTATAGCAATTGCTAAAGCGATCCTTGATGAGGGTCAAAGCTCAGTAGATAACTATATTAGCAACTTCCTAAGTGCCGGCAAGAGTAAGTATCCACTTGAGACACTTAAGTTGGCTGGTGTTGATATGACAACAGCCAAACCTGTCCATGATGCCTTAGATGTATTTGAGAAGGTATTGGACGAAATGGAATCATTAATCTAGAACCTACTAAAGGGCTAACTCAGAATCTGAGTTAGCCCTTTCTTTAGAAATAATGCAAATGATTATAAACCCTTAATCATTAATCCATCGTATAAATCTCAAAGCCAAAGCCTTCAAGGGTCATCTCTGTCCCTTTTGTCAGTTCTACAAGCTCTTGACTTAAGTAATGTTCAAACGAACCACTTCCTTCAAATTCTTTCAACTTAAAGCTTACTGGCTCATCCTTTAGATTGCCTACGTATAAGACCCTGTTATCACCTTTCGTTCTAATAAATGTTAGTATATGTTTGTCTGTCGTTTTGATAATCTTTATGTCGCCACCTGTTGCCCCATTCCAGAGGGCTGGGTTGTCTTTCTTAAGCTGTACTAAATTACTCAAGAAATCTTGATGTCTTAAGTCGGACCAGTCTATTTCATCTTTTTCAAAAAAGAGTAGTCGTTTATCAAGAGATGCTTCTTGCCCCGAGTAAATCATTGGTATACCAGGCGCAACAAAGATTAAAGCTTCCATCATGTTTTTGCCTTCACCTAGTCTTTCAAAGGCTGTACCATTCCAAGAGTTTTCATCATGGTTTGTAACAAAGTTCATAGGATACGTACCTTCTGGATAGAGGGCGATTAATCTGATTAGATCACTTTTTAAACTATTGGCGCTTTGATTGCCATAAACCGACTCGTTCATTGTATTCATAAGATTCCAGCTATAGTTGGCATCAAAGGCTTCTTCTAACAGACTAAAATTAGAGCCATCTTCAGCTAACATAAATAAAGGTTTAATTGCGTTTAACTCTTTTGACGCTACATTCCAAAAGTCTGTAGGAACAGAACCTGCAACATCACATCTGAAGCCATCAACATCTACTTCTTCTACCCAAAAAGCCATATCAGCAATCATTTCAGCTCTCATATCAGGATTATCGTAATTCAAATCAGCTACATCTGTCCAGTCTGTCCCCGCCGGATGAATAATCACATCTCCAACTTGAGTGTACCAATCCGGGTGGTCTGTTATCCATTGGTGATCCCAACCTGTATGGTTTGGCACCCAATCTAAAATAATCTTAAATCCCATATCATGAGCTTTATCAACAAAGTCTTTGAACGCTTCTAAACTACCATACTCAGGATTAAATCCCTTGTAATCGGCTACTGCATAATAAGAACCCAGACTGCCTTTTCTCTTTTCTAGAGATATAGGGTGAATTGGCATAAACCATAAAATCTCCACACCTAGTGTTTGCAACCTTGGAAGCTCTTCTTCAAAAGCTGCTAAAGTTCCCTCTGGAGTGTATTGTCTGAGATTAACTTCATAAATTGTAGCATCATCAATCCAATGACTAGGTTCAACAACTGGCTCTTTCTGCATTTCAGGATCCTGGTCATCCCCTTGGCCTTCTTCGACCTTCTCTTCTGTTGTCTCAACGACTGCTTGCTCATAGATATCTTCAACCGAAGTTTGACATCCTGTCAGGATAAAAGTTAACATGAGCAACAGCACCATAATTGTTCTTATTGTTTTCACTATATACCTCCAATAACATTGATTTCCCAACTTTTGATAAAACAAAAATAGGTTAATCAATTATGAGTAAATCGATTAACCTATTCTATCATACTTTGAACTAGATGACTAGTTCTTCATATTTACTAATTCATCTGATCCTTTAAGCTATTGGATATATCAAGAATTGAACCTGCCACATCATCAATAGTGCTTATTTCCTCAGATTGAGTTGCCATTGAAGCATTCACTTGCTCTGTACTAGCCGAAAACTGCTCAGCTATGGCTGCAATATTTTCAATTCTAGACACCACTTGTTCTTTCTTATCAACAACTGTTTGATTGGCATCAACAACTAATTGAATAGATTTCAACGCCTTTTGGAAGGTCTCATTAATTAAGGTGTAATTAGTGGTGGTTGCTTCTATTATATCTGATGAGTTAGCAGATTGCTCTTTTAACTCACTCATTATATCTTGAGTTCTAGTGATCTGGTCCTTAAAATTATCAATAATCTCTTGAACTCTACCAGCACTCTTGGTTGTTTCTTCAGCTAACTTACGGATTTCATCAGCAACAACTGCAAAACCTTTACCTGCCTCACCTGCTCTTGCCGATTCAATGGAGGCATTAAGTGCTAATAGATTGGTCTGGGAGGCAATTGAATTAATTGTTTCAACTGATGAGATGATCTCAAGGAATCCATCTGATATGTTGACAATCTCACCTTCAATAGTTTCATTAAGGTTGGTTGATTTGATGGAATTATCTTTAAGCTCTTGAATGATTTTAACACCTTCTTCAGAGTCTTTCTCTCTGCTGCGAAGTTCATCTATAGCAGCCCTAACATTCTCACGAACGCCGTCAATCTCGTCTGATAATTGGTCCAGTTCATTGACACTTTCTTTTAAGTCATCTGCTTGGGAATTTGAGCCCGTAGCAATATCATAAACAGCTGTTTGGACTTCTTCTGTAATACGTTTTGACTCTGATGTGGACTGTTTTAGGTGATCGATACCATCTAAAATCTCATTTGTGACTTTTTTGATAACTTCATAGTTTTCAAGACTTGAGACTTGTAGTGCTTCAGCTTCTGTCATCTTCTGATCAAGGGTATCAATAACCTGCCTAAATCCTGATCGAACGAAATAGGAGAAAATCGATAAAAGGAAGAAGAGAATAATTCCAGTTCTTGAATGATTTGGCTGAACTTCATAGTAAGTTGTTTGACTTAACAGGATATATGCAGCTGAAAGCAACATGGCGATATGTAGACCTATAAAATACCTCATCTTGTAGGATATAATCGATAAAATCGCAATGAGACCCAAGAATGCAACACCAAAAGGATTTGTGGAATAAACCAGATTAGATATAAAAATTATGAACACGGTTAATAAAACTAAGAGAATACCTAGTTTAACTTGATCATTCATTTTCATATTCTTTAGTAATATGGTGAAAATTATGATGGCAGCAGAAAAGACGATAATTATAATAATTCTGCCCCAGTTTCTGATATCTTCAGGTAATAGAAATTGATTGACGAAGCCATAAAAGATTATAAAGCCCATCAGTAAATAGACGGCCCTTCTGATCCATTTGAGTATAACTTCCATGATTGTGTTAAGATGTGATTGCATAGAGATTCCTCCTTCATACATATATGTAAACCATATATTGGAATCCCTATACTTATTTTATCATTCAAATTCTAACAATACAAACTAATCGTTAAGAATCTTATACTGAGTATCTGTTAAAGTAAATGTCTCTTTCAAACCACTTGATAGTATTAATCCATAATCTTTATCTACATAAATACACTCTGTACCTTCCATTGATTCAATTAATGCTAATCCTTCATCCGGTGACATTGTGAATAATAAGGTAGATAATGCGTCAGCATCCATTGAGTTCTTTGTAATAACACTGACTGATACAACTTCTCCACTGGTAGGGTAACCTGTTTTAGCATCAAATATATGATGATAGAATGAACCCTCCTCTTCAAAAAAACGTTCATAAGGTCCTGAAGTAACCACTGTCATATCCCTTAGTTCAACAAAGCCAAAATATGTATTACGTGTATCATAAGGTGTCTGAATAGCTATTTTATAGGGTTCACCAGATGCTTTTTCGCCATATGCATAGATATTTCCACCTAAGTTAATCATAGCTCGCTCTATTTGATATTCATCTAATAGTTTCACTAACTCATCAGCCACATAACCCTTAGCTATACCACCTAGGTCTAGAGCCATTCCTGTTTCAGGTAAATATACAGCTTGACTTTCTTCATCTAGTACTACTTTGGAGTAATCAACAAAAGGAAGAGCTTCCTCTATTTCTCCAGCCTCTGGAACTCTAGCATCATCTGTACCTATTTGCCATAAGTCCAGAATTGGTCGAATAGTTGGATCAAAGCGACCGTCAGAAAGTTCACTATAAGTCAACGCCTTCTGAATTACTTGAAAAGTGTCTTCCGATACAATGACTGGTTCAACCCCAGCACCTGCAGTGATAGCATTGACTTCACTTGTCTCTTTTTGAGAAGACATCTTCTGCTCGATATCTGTTACTTTATCAATTAAGGTCTTCATCAATGCTTCATCACCTTGATCATAAAGATTGATTGTAATGACTGTACCAAGGGCATAGGTTGTCTGTACTAAATCTTCTTCAGGTGCTGTTTGGCAACCTGTAATTGTGACTAGAATTAATAAAACTGCTACTATCTTCTTCATCTATTTACCTCATGTTACTTATTAAAGTAATCGTATATGTCTCTCTTAGCTTTGCCTCTGTCTTTGGCTATGAGTTTAATTGCTTCTTTCTTTGTGATGCCTTGTTGCTCATAATGGGCCATATGATCCTCTAAGGATAAGGCTTCAAAAAGTGTCTTTTCTTTTTCTACTATATCTTCTAAAGATACACCCTCAATGACAAGGGCATATTCACCACGTGGGTCATTTTGCTTATAATAGTCAACAGCCTCAGCAATGGTCATATTCTGAATTTCTTCAAACTTCTTAGTGAGTTCTCTGGTTAAGGTTATTTGACGATCAGGTCCTAGTACTTTTAGTAAATCATTTAAAGTATTCTTCAACTTATGTGGTGCTTCGTAAAGTATAAAAGTTCTTGTTTCATTGGAAAGAAAGTCTAGACGTTCTCGACGTTCTTTCTTGTTCATAGGAAGAAAGCCTTCAAAGACAAAGCGACGGGTATCTTTACCAGATAGAATTAGGGCATTAATCAAAGCTGCTGGTCCTGGTATAGATGTCACTTTTACACCTTCACTATGACATAACTTAACAAGGTCTTCACCTGGATCTGAGATACCTGGTGTACCAGCATCTGTCACAAGGGCTACGTCTTTGCCAGATTGAAGGTCCCTGATAATCTCAGGTCCTTTTTCCATCCTATTATGGTCATGATAACTAACCATCTTCTTGCTGATTTCAAAATGATTCAACAATTTGATGGTATGTCTTGTGTCCTCCGCTGCAATATAGTCTACTTCTTGTAGAATTCGTATTGCCCGGTAGCTCATATCTTCTAAGTTGCCTATTGGCGTTGCAACTAAATATAGTGTGCCCATGGTTGCCTCTTTCTTTTATAGTATTAGCAGGATACAGGGATAATAATGATGGATCCTCACGTCGGCATAAAACGCCTCCTCAGGATGACGGACATGTATGACAGTAAATCTCCTCAAGATGATAGTTTCAGTATACATTGTGATTACAATTTTTTGCTTATTGCTTCGTGCTTTTCGTGGCTATTCTTCCGCGACTACCGCGTTCTCCGCGTTATTATTTTCGCGTTTTTGCGTTAGTTTTTACCCCTAATCATAGTACAATTTCTTCAACTCTTCTGTATAAACATTCTTTTCTCTATAAACAATCAATGGTGGTAACATTTTCATCCACGGCTTACCATAACGAACCGTCTCAATTAGTACCATATTGGCTTCTTCTGTTTCATAGGGATGGACAAAACGGATTTGTTTAGGCTCCATCTTATAAGCTCTACATAAAGAGATAATATCTACAAGTCTGTGGGGCCTATGGACCATATAGAAACGACCTCCAACCTTAGTTAACTTCGATGCACTTGAAATCACGTCTTCAAGATCACACAAAACCTCATGCCTAGCGATGGTTTTTGCAGAATGATCATTTCGAAGGCCTTTGCCTGAATCCATATATGGTGGATTACAAGTAACAACGTCAAAACTAGACAAAGGAAGCAGGCTATCCGCTTCCTTAATATCTCCAAGTACTATATCAATTTTGTCACTTATGTTATTGTAAGCTGCACTTCTCCTAGCCATATCCACATTCGCCTCTTGAATCTCTAGACCTGTGATATGTTTGGGATGATATCTGGCATCCATAAGCAAAGGGATAATACCATTGCCTGTGCCCATATCAAGTACAACATCTTGTGGGTTAACTTTTGCAAAGTTAGCTAATAGAACAGCGTCCATACCGAAACAAAACATTTTGGGGTTCTGAATAATCTGATACCCACATCGATGTAAATCATCAAGTCGTTCCTGTTCCTTCATTTCCACATTCATTGGCATTCCTCTAATTAGATGGTTTTTCTTTGTTAACTTTGCCTTGCTCACCTTGTTTTTGTTGTGGCTTGCGGTTTCTATTACGGTTTCTATTTTTGTTACGGTTTTTATTCTTATTAGGGTTGTCTTTCTTACCCTCTTGGTTTGTCTTTTGCTTGTCACCTGTTTGTGGATTGTTCTTCACTTGTTTAGGCTTATTCTTCTGGTCATTATTTTGTTGTTTCTGGTTGTTCTGCTTAGGTTGATTGTTATTTTTCTTAGGCTTATTGTTTTGCTTAGGGCTATTTTGTTGTTGCTCACCCTTGTTGTCTTGTTGCTTCTTCTGATTGTTCTGGCGATTCTTATTGTTTCTGGATCTATTTGGTCTCTTCTTGTTTTGCTTGTTGCCAGCTTCTGCTCGATCCGTTTTATCAGAAGTTTCTGCTTTCTTAGCAACTTCCTTTACATCAGTTTCTTCCGGTTGTGCTACTTTGACAAAGTTCTTGCCACCACGTCTGATTTCCAGTTCAGTGAGTTTTTTCTCAAATATCTCTGGTGTACCATCTTCTTTACGTAGAACTAATTTAACTAACTGGCGAATAATGTTGGTATTAATAACTTCAGCAATTTCTCCTGTTTCTGAGATTCTGACTTTCTCACCCACTCTTGGAAGGTTCTTATTAAGTTCTTTGTAAGTCTCTTCTTCGTACTTAAGGCAACACATCAAACGACCACATACACCTGAAATTTTAGTAGGGTTAAGAGATAAGTTCTGATCTTTTGCCATCTTAATAGACACAGGGTGAAAGTCTGATAAATGAGAATGACAACATAAGGTTCTGCCACAAATACCAATGGAACCAATCATCTTGGTTTCATCTCTAACACCAATTTGTCTAAGTTCAATTCTAGTTTTAAAGACAGATGCAAGGTCTTTTACCAAATCTCTGAAGTCTATTCGTCCATCCGCTGTGAAATAAAATAATAACTTGTTATTATCAAATGTATATTCACAGTCGATTAATTTCATGTCTAATTCATGTTTACGAATTTTGGTTAAACATACTTCGTATGCTTCACGTTCACGTTTCTTATTCTCAACTTCTGCCGCATCATCTTCTTCTGATGTCACACGAATGACTTTCTTGAGTGGCTGTACAATGTCGTCTTCTTCAATTTCTCTTACGCCAAGTACAACACTTCCAAACTCTATACCTCTAACAGTTTCAACAATAACATGTTGGCCTGCTTCTATCTCAATACCTGCTGGGTCAAAGTAATATATCTTTCCAGCTTTCCTAAATCTAACACCTACGACTTTTATCATTCTGTCTCCTTTGGTTGCTCCTAAAAGCATCTATATGAATTAATTTGAGTTCATGGCATCTATGAGCATTACTTCAATCTGTAAGGTAAAGTTAATATGTAATCGTTCGTAGCGGTTAATTCGCTCTATGCCATCAATCAACATACTTATTCTATTATACGATATATAGGGTACTTGTTTCAACAGCTGATTCTTCTCGTCCACATGAATGATTCTTGCATCTTCTCCCATGGACTTTAGAACCATTAAATCTCGCAGCCATGTAAAACACAAATCTAGAAAAACTTGTTTGCTTTCCTTGTATTTTTCAAAGACCTCAACTTGCTCTAAAACCTTTACTTTCTCATGTTTAGCCAAAACTTTCATAATGGCAATCATATCTTCACGCATCTCTTTGAAGCTCTCCGAATCCTTTAAAGTAAGGGCTCTACCAATGTTACCTCTAGAAAATGCACTGTATAACTTAGCCTGATAATCTGGAACATGTTTTACATTAATTAGATATTCCTTAATCAATTCTTCAGAGACTGGTTTCAATTTTATGTTCACACACCTAGACAAAACAGTAGGTAAAAAAGGATGGCTGTGGGTTGCTAACAAGACAAACCTAACATACCTTGGTGGTTCCTCAATTGTTTTTAACATAGCGTTCTGGGCTTGTGGCGACATTTTATCTGCATCGTGAATAATGTAAACCTTATAATCAAAAACATAAGGCTTAATATGAACATCTGAGTTAATTTGTTCACGTATATCATCAACACCTAAACCTGTTTTCTTAGTGGCCTCAACATGAATCACATCTGGATGGTTGCCAGAATTAAAAAGAATACAGGACTGACAGACATCACATGCATCGATACCATGATCACTACATTGTAGTACTTTAGCAAAGGTATTAGCAATTAACTTCTTACCCATACCCACTTCCCCTTCGATCATATAGGCGTGGGATACTTTATTCATTTTAAGGGCGCTTTGAAAATGAGCTTTGACCTCATCATAACCTCGAATCTCATCAAATCTATACATGTTTCTCTCCTTATTTTGCTCTATCATCATACCACTTATTGCTAGGTTTGTCATGACTATAGGCGCCCTTATTGTATATAGTTACTGGAAGTTCTTACATTTCTTACATTGAGTTGTTTCATACCCCTCTCCGTGATATAATCAAGTAGATTCTTAGAACCCTTAAGCAATCTACAGGTCATACTAATAAGAAGGTAATACAATGAAGATACTATTAGTGGCTGACCAAGAATCTAGGTATATCTGGGACTTTTATGATCCAAAAAGATTTGAAGACATCGACTTCATATTATCTGCTGGTGATCTTAAGGCAAGTTATATGGAATTCTTAACAACGGTCATGCGAAAGCCCCTATACTATATACATGGAAATCACGATACAAGATATTTAGAAAAGCCTCCTGGAGGATGTATTGATATTGACGGGAAAGTTGTTGAAGTCAAAGGATTACGTATACTTGGTCTTGGTGGTTCTATGCGTTATAAAGAAGGTCCACTCCAGTATACAGAAGCTCAGATGATCAAACGTGTTAAGAAGCTTAAGAAAAAGATTGAAAAAGTCGGTGGTCTTGATATCCTCTTAACCCATGCACCTGCTGCAGGTGTTGGTGATGGTGAGGATTTATGTCACAATGGTTTTGAAATATTTAATGAATTAGTGCGTATATATAAACCTTCATACTTTTTTCACGGTCACCAGCATTTAAATTACAATTTACATGCTAAGAGACTACGTGAAATTGATCAAACAAAAGTTATTAATGGCTTCGAATATCATGTGATTGAGTTTGAAGACAATCAACTTAACTATAACAAGAAGGTAGACCCTCAACCAAATCTAAAAAAGCCTTCCAGAAAAGGAAAGCCAAAAGTTAAAGTTTATGATTAAAATTAAGCCCTTCATCCTTGGATGAAGGGCTTCTATATTGCTTCTATAAGAAGTAGTCTCTATAGCTTAGCATAACAATCCCAATTAACATGCCACCGCTTATAATCAATTGCAAATAATGTCTCTTAAACAGGAATGACATCATACTTTTAGGGGTAAATAAGCTCCCTGTTGTTTCCATGTCTGGATCCAAATCCGTATTCACTCCCATAAAATGTTCAAATCTTCTGGCACCATTGTTATACATAAGCACCGTATCAATTGGCACAGCCGTTCTTTGATTAAAGAAACGAATAAGACCTATTGCCATCATGATACAACCAACGCCAAACATAACTTCAAGCATACCAACATCCCATAATGTAGTAACGATGAGACCAATAAGAAGGCCATAGATAATGTATAAAACCACTTGGATAATGCTAATAGCTAATAGTGTAAGATTGTTTTTCATAGCACTCACTCCCTCGTTTATTATATAAACAGTATAGCTCAAAGCAATTAAGAGAAAAATATAGATTGTCTCTAAACATCACTTTCATGTCTTATATGTCACTTCAGAGGACTAGTAAATCTTCTTAACACTAAATAACTCCAATAGCTTATGGTTCTCTTCGTTGGTATTAATACTTGGAATACTACCAATAACACCTTCAACAAACCAGTCCATTGTTAGAATACCTTCGTTATTAATGTGATTATTAGCATCAACACGTTCTACACCTTTTTGATCACATATTGGACCGCTAAAAGGATGATAAGTTCCATCAACAATCATTTTCTTCATGAACTCAACTGACTTAATAAGGGCTTTTGGCAACTTGGAATGTGAGTAAAGGATGTCCACAACACCTGAGTCCATACCCCACCAATAAGAAATGGCACGATCATTGCCTGATAAAAGTCCAGTGATTTTGCTGTAATTACCACTCATAATATTACCTACAAGTTTTTCATAAAAAGCGCCCCAGTCCCATATCGGACTAGCAAGACCCTCAATCTGCTGGCCTTCTTTAATTTCATTGGCAAAATAGATGCCTGAATGATTTAAGCTGGTCTTCAGATCCGTTGATTCTTGGTGACATATGATGTCCACACCCATATCTAGCAGTTGTTGATCAATGGCATAACATTCACTTTCACCACCATCATGATCACTGACCCACTTTACATATACCTTAGCATAAGGATTCATAAATTTTGCCCCAAGTGTGAAGGCATTAATGCTACTGATAACTTCAGGGATTGGATAGGTAACAACATAACCTAGCTGACTGGTTTTTGTCATGGCTCCGGCGATCATACCAACCAAGAAGTTTGGCTCAAATATACGGCCGAAATAGGTTCTAAGATTCTTATAGGATAGTCGCTCAGAACAGTTAAGGAATTTTACGTTGTCATAATTCATAGATGCTTTAAGGGTCTCATGGATAAAGGCTGGTGATGTAGCAAAAATAACATCATAACCCTCTTGAGCAATCTTCTCAAGATAATCATAAGCTCTCTCATCTTCAGGGACATTGTCAAAAGCTTTGGTCTCCACTTCCTCGCCAAAGACCTCTTCTAGATGTAAGCGACCAATCTCATGTGAATAGGTCCAAGCAGAATCCTCTTGGTTCTTAGCATGTACAAAGGCAATCTTAGCTGATCGCATAGAAGTTGATAAAGTAGTTATCCCTGAGAATAAACCTTTCTTTTCCATTTCCTTAGCATTCAGTTCTAGATCTACAGCTGTTTTTCTGCCTATGATAACTAGTTCAGACCAGAGATTCTTAATGTTGCTTTCTAAGTTCTCTTCTATACCTTCTCTGAATGGATAGACATCCAGATAATTTAGGAATGCATCACCAGTTGTTATGTCTAATTTACCACCGCCAAGTTTAAGGAACTGGGTTCTGAATTGATAAAAGATAATTCTTAACTCACCTTCATTTTCTTCTGAGTTCCATTCATACTTCTCAATAAACTTGTACAGCTTGGCATAACTACCTCTCTCAGAGAACCAAATAAAATTAATAGGCATCTTCTTATAGAATTCTAAAAATTCATAATAGATGACAATCGCTTCATTGTTCTCATCGTATTTAGGAATAAGTCTTGTTACATGGGCTGATACAAGACCTGCATCGCTATACCTTAAAACACTAACTCTCTTGTTACCTTCTTCTACATAATACCAATTTAAGTATTCGTATACCTTAATTGGGTCTCTGATACCTTCACTTACATGGGCTTCATATAAATTCACCCATTTACTGCCAAACTCAGTTGTAACACCAAGTATTGGCATAAAGTCTGGTGAAAAGGCAGAACTTCTAGCCGAAGTTCTAGTCCCTTTTACTTTTCTAATTAGGATTTCCTGAAGCCCCAAAGAAACCTCAGACATAATGGATTGTCTTGACAAAATTGCATCCAGGGCTGGCAAACTAGGGTTCCAACCATTTGCTTTATATTGATTGACAGTTCTTAGGCCTTTTTTTCGGGCCTTGTCATAATTCGTTCTTCCTTCTTCCATGGTTTCACACCTTTCTATTCGCCTATATTATACTTGATAATACTTGGAATTAAAAGTCTATGCATAAGGAAAGCTCAACCAAGGGAAGGCTGAGCTCAAATTATAAAAAATTGATGATACAATTGTAACAATAAAGGAATGGTTAATACAGCAACAACTGTTGTAAGTATAGCTATCTCCATGGCAAACTTATAATCAGATCCATGTTCTTTTGCAATAGCTACTGTGATAGTGCTAGCTGGCATTAAGGCTTCAATAACAATGACACTCATAGCAACTTGAGAGGCAATACCAGAAAGTACTGTGCTTGTGGCCATAATTACGATAGGCACAAGAATCATTTTTGCCAATGTCAGTAACACGATTGATCGATTCCTAAAGATGCTAAGCACAGCTCGTAAACTATATTGCCCTATTATCAACCCAATAAAGACCATAGACAAGGACATTGTAGTTTCACCTAGTGGGTAGATAGCTTCTTTGATATATGTATAGGTGGCATTAAATAATGGCCACTTATTCATAGCTGTATCGATTCTTAAGACTAATGCAATAATCCCTAGAAAAAAAGCGATTGTACATGGATTGACCAAAGACTTACCTATCTCTCGAATATTCTTAATCTGATGTTTATTGAAGAGATAAATACCTAATGTCCATATAAACAGCAAACTTATTAGATAATAGATAATTGCATATATTAGACCTGTTTCACCATACAAAGCTGTCGCCAGCGGAAATGCCAAATATACTGTATTCCCTATCATAAATTGAGCTGAATACACATTCTTCCTAAGCTCATCTAATTTCAATTTTTTAGCAAGACCTAAGCCTATTAGCAAATTGAGCACTTGAATGACGATTCCAAACAAAATAATCACGGCACCATCTCTTAGGATAGCTCCTGTCAACTGAAAACTTGTGATACTAAAAAAGGTCAATATTGGCAAGGTCACATTAATGAGTAGCTTAGATAGAACATTCATACCTTCTTTTGGTAATATCTTCATTTTGACAATCAAGATACCTACCACAACCAGTAAAACTAATTTCAATATTTGTAAAGAAATGATCAGCATTTCTACCTCTCTTCTTCAACCAACTGAAGAAAGTATTCAACATTTTCTTTTCCAGCATAAGTAGCAATTGCGTCATAGGCATATTGCATTTTCTCTTTGAAAACAGCTCGATTAGGGTATGTGATAGATAAACCTTCTTCTTCCAGTTGTAATAACATTTCTATTTCTTGTTGTTGCACTTCTATTCGCATCCATTCACCAGCTTTAATGCTTTCTTCTCTGATGATCTTTCTCTGTTCTTGACTCAACTTTTCCCATGTCTTTTTACTGACAACGTGAACCATACTGTTATAGGTGTGGCGTGTCATTGTTAAGTACTTCTGAACCTCATATAACTTATTATGGTAAATAACTGCCAGTGGGTTTTCTTGACCGTCCACAATACCCTGCTGTAGGGATAAGTAGATTTCTGGAAAGGCAATTTTGGTCACATTGGCACCTAAAGATTCCATCGCTAACTGAAGTTGCATTTCAGGAGGCGTCCTAAGTCGCAAACCAACCATATCGTCTGGGTGTACAATCGGCCTGACATTATTGGTAATATTTCTGAATCCATACTCCCAATTAGATAGCAATACAAGTCCTTGCTGGTCCAAATCTTCTTCAACCCACTCTAGAAATTCAGCATCTAACACCCTATATGCATGATCATAGTCTTCGAAGGCAAAAGGTAACATAACTGTTGCAAACTTCTTAGAGTATTTATCTAGTGCACCTTGTGTTGGTAAACTCATATCTATTGATCCAATGATATTCTGTTCTAACATCTCTGGTGGTGTGCCTAGTTGTCCATCTGAGAAAATCTCAATCTTAACATGTCCTGCTGTTCTTTCCTCAACGCCTTTTGCAAATTGTATCGCAGCATCGTTGGCAGGATGGTCTTCAACTGCGTAGTGACCAAGTCTTAAAACAATTGTTTCGTCTTGCTGTTGATCATTTACTGTTTGGGTCGGTTGACAAGCAACAGTCCCAAATGTTAGCAGCAAAATCATATTCAGGATATATAGTCTCTTTAATAACATAATAGCTCCCATCACTTAGCCTTTTACCACATAAGATTCTTGCTATTTCATCATAGTTGAATATTGTCCTAAACGCAATGCTAACGTAACCAAGCGCCACCATTGACATCAATATTTTCACCGTTAAGAAATGTGTTATCAACACATAGTTGAATAGCCAAACCAATATGTTCACCCTGACCATTGATCTTAAGTGGGTTAGCACTAGCCCAGGCATCCATCTGTTCTTTGGTTGAAACTTTCTCATGGAATGGTGTGTCAATAACACCAGGTGACACAGTGTTAACTCTAACCGTTGGTGCAAGCTCTCTGGCTAAACCTCTAGTGAAGACATCCACCGCTCCTTTCGAAGCTGCATACATTGTTGCACCAGGTGCACCGTGTCTTATCACAATAGATGCAATATTCACAATATTTGGGTTAGTACCCTTCTTAAGCAGTGGTATAGCTAAACCACTAATCTTAAATAGGGAAAAGGTATTTAAATTAAAAACTTCTTGCATAAAGTCCCATGTAAGGTCCTGTGCAGCTACTCTTCTTACCAAGCCACCTGCATTGTTAATAAGAACATCAAGGTACTCTGTCTTATCAGCAACCTCTTTCATTAAAGCAATACAGTTCTCTTCTTTGGTAATATCATACTGTAATAAATGGGCAGTGCCACCTAATGATTCAACTGACTTAGCCACCTCATTAGCGGCATCAACAGAACGATTGTAAACCAAAAAGAGTTCATTTCCTTGTGCTAACATTTTAGCTGTTGCTGCACCAATACCAGTACTGGCACCTGTTAATAGAATTTTCATAAGCTTATCTTCCTATCTTTCAATTAATTTTTTACTATATACAAAGACATCTCTCAATCCATAGATGCCCATAATGATGCCTGATAAAGGGATTGATGCATAAAACAACTTTCTTGATATTTTGAAAATCGGTGACCAAGCCGTTGCACGGTCAATAAGTACAAGACTATAGCGAACCATATAGTAGACGAAAATGACGCCGATTATGGCCACAATTAACTCAATTAAGTACTCTTTCTTGGTGCCTTCAAACTTCTCGCTCAAGAAATCAATCCGTGAATGTTCTCGTCTTCTCCACAAGAACGCTGCCCCATAAAAACTTAGACAAGTAAAAGACAATTCAACAATCTCATCAAACCATCCCATTGAATAAATAGGTACAAACCTAAAGAATACATTTAAGGTTAGCAAGGCAAATAAGGTCAAAAGAAAAAACACACATAATGATGCAAGAAAGATATCTACATAACGATCAAATTTTTTAACTAGTGTCATATGCCCTCCTAACCGAACAATGATGGTATGATAGTTGATATTTGTGGAACAAAAGCAACCGCTAACAAGACGAGGAAGATACCAATCATATATGGGAAGACCTCTTTACTTAGAGGTCCTATCTTAACATCACTAATACTAGCAACTGCATATAAACACATACCAACTGGTGGTGATAATAGTCCAATCATTGAAGCTAATATCATTATGACACCAAACTGAATTGGATCAACTCCAAGTTGCAAAATAATTGGCATGAATATGGGGATTGTAATCATTAGTACAGCAATACCTTCAAGGAACATACCAAGCACAACAAGAATCATAATTATAATGAGCAGTAGTATATATTTATTATCACTAATGGTTGTTAAGCTAATAATGATCTGCTCTGGAATCTTAAGAAATGTTAGCAACCAGCCAAAGAAACCTGCTGCTGATATGATAAACATAACTTTGACTGTATGAATCACTGTATTTGTTAAAATGTCAATAAAACCTCTTATATTGAGTTCTCTATAAACAATCACATCCAACAACAAAGCATAGACACACGCTACTATTGCAGCTTCTGTAGCTGTGAACCAACCACTTAAGATACCACCAATGATAATAACAGGTGTCATCAACGGCAAAAATGCTTCTTTGAATGCCAACCATCTCATTTTGTAAGATTGTTTAGCCTGTCTTGGGTACTTTCTTTTCTTTGAAATTAGGGATACGGCTACAATCATTGTCACTGCCATTAGTAGACCTGGTATAAAGCCTGCTAGGAATAGACTACCAACAGACACACCTGTCATAGCTCCGTAGATGACAAAGGGAATACTAGGCGGAATAACTGGACCAATCGTTGAAGATGCGGCTGTAATAGCTGCAGCAAATCTTTTGTCATAACCACTGTCTGTCATTGCCTTGATCTCAATCATTCCAAGACCTGCCGCATCAGCAACTGCGGCTCCTGACATACCTGAAAAAATAACGCTGGCAATGATATTCACTTGACCAAGACCACCCCATACATGACCAACACTTGCTTCGGCAAACTTAAATATTTTGTTAGTGATACCTGATGAGTTCATTAGGTTTCCCGCTAGTATGAAAAATGGTATAGCTAATAATGTGAATCCAGTTGTTGAGGAATACATCCGTTGGGCCATCATAAGTAAGTTCTGGGACTCACCTAGAAGGATAAAGGCACCAATAGTTGTTATACCAAGACTGACTGCAATTGGCACTCCTAACATAATCAAACCCACAAGGACAATAAAAATTAATAAAGCTTCCATGTTGCCTCCTTTAATACAAGCTGCATTGTTCACAACAATGCAGCTTATTGGGTTCTATTCTATTATCTTTCTCCCTCACAAATTGTAAGGAAGTATTCTACATTTTCTTGTCCTGCATATTCAGCAATCTTCTCATATGCTGGCTCCATCATGGCTTGGAATTCTGAACGATCTGGGTAAGTAACTTCCATACCTTCACCCTCGAGTTTAGTGATTAACTCAGCAGCTTGATCATTCATCATCGTACGCATTTCATTTCCAGCTGCTACACTTTCTTCTTTAATAATCTTTTGTTGGTCTGCAGTTAATGAATCCCATACCGTTTTACTCATAACATTAACCATTGAGTTATAAACATGTTGCGTAATAGCTAGGTGATTCTGAGCTTCAAATAACTTGTGGTGATAAATAACTGATAATGGGTTCTCTTGACCATCTACTACGCCTTGATTAAGTGACATCACAAGCTCAGAGAAGGCAATTTGAGATACATTAGCACCAAGTGCTTCCATTGCTGCTTGAAGTTGTACTTCTGGTGGTGTACGAAGCTTAAGTCCAGCAACGTCATCTGGTGAATTAATTGGTCTTTGGTTATTTGTAATGTTTCTAAATCCCCAATCCCAGTTTGATAAAAATACTAGGTTTTGGGCTTCAAGATCTGGTGATGCCCACTCCATGAACGGTCCATCTAGAACTTTATAACAATGCTCAGGGTTATCAAAGGCAAATGGTAACATAACTGTGGCAAATTTCTGTGAATACTTACTTAAGTGACCTTGAGTCGGTAAACTCATATCAACAGTGCCTAGAATATTTTGTTCTAGAACTTCATCAGGGCTACCTAAAGCATTCCCTGGATATACGACAATTTTAACTGCCCCACCAGTTCTTTCTTCAACATTTTTGGCAAAATTATTAGCTGCAATATCTGCAGGGTGACCAATCTCAGCGTAGTGTGCTAACTTGATTTCTATTGGCTCTGCTGCTTCTTCTTTATCTTCTTTATCTTCTTTTTCCACTGATTTGCTTTCTGTCTTTGCCTCTGTTTTAGCAACAGGTGTTTCTTCTTTAGCACAGCCGGCGATTAACCCAAGCATTGCAATAACTATTAGTAAACTAATGACCTTTTTCAAAGTAGATTTCATTTTAATCCTCCCAATACAATAATTGATTATTTAGATTTGTAGTAACCATTTTCATCTGGATATGTGCCTTGTTCTTTCATTAATTCAACATGACTCTCTCTTGCTGGTGCAAATATATCAATTGCTTTGATGCCAGTTGGTGTGAAGCCACCATGTGGGATATTTGCTGGATGTACACAGACATCTCCGGCTTTCATAATGATTTTCTCTCCACCAATTTCATGGTGTTCTTCTCCTTCAAGAAGAATCATCATTTGCTCAGCGTCATGTGTATGAATTGGAAATGTTGCACCTGCTGGTACTTCTATGAAACTTGCCATGACATTCTCACCAACTAAAAATTTAGTAGTGATGTTCATATCAGGTACAATCACTGTATCTGGTAAATCTTCAATTGTATAAACATACTTTCGTTTTACGTCACTCATATTGTGGCTCCTTTTTTCATCTAAGTCTGATGGTTATTTGTGTTTCGGCCAAATCACTCATTCATCATGCCATGGATTTTACTGATCATCTAGATGCCTTTTTTAATGTGTGACAAAATCCAAGATGAATAGTAAATTGCAAAATAAAAAAGCCCATTTAATGGGCTTTTATGGTTCGTACATATCTTTTTTTATCTGACTATCATTTTTTAATCTTCCAGCTATTAGTTCCTCTTTCGGTATTCTGTTGGTGTAATATTCTCAAGCTTCTTAAACATTCTAACCAATTGAAGGCTACTATTATAGCCTACTTGAAGGGCAACTTCAGATACGGTACTTTTGGTAGAAAGGAGTAACTGCTTAGCTTTCTCAATTTTATAAGAAGTGACATAATCCTTAAAGTTAATACCTGTCACTTCCTTAAACTGCTTAGACAAGTAAGGCACAGAAATAAACAATCTATCTGCAACTTCATTCAAACTTATGTCCTTCATATATTCATCTTCAATAATTCGTATACACTGGCTAATCATAGAGTTTTTATCAGCGTTAGGGGCTTCTTTAACAAATCCGAAAACATTGGTGATGAATTTTAATGTCCAGTCTGTGGCATCATTAATTGACTTAAAACGTTTCTCAAAATCAGAAAAGCTTTCCGTGATCTCCTTCATGTCATTAGACTTGATGTATTGGATCTCATATAAGAAACCAATAATCGTATTAAGCACATCCCTATAATAGAATGAGTAGTTTGATGCAAAATAAAAATCACTTTTGATTACACGTTCAAGCTCAATGATGATGGTCTTACATTCTTCAAGTGATGACGCTCTTAAACTGTTGTTCAGATAGGTTTGATAATCATAAGGCAACCTTTTGATTGACTCATTGTACTCAAAATCACCGTCGTATACAATACCTGTTTGAGCAGTAATCAGGCAATATTTCAATACTTTTAGCAAGTGTTCGTAACTTTTTCTAATCTCGTCAAAAGTGATACTGTCGCTATAAACCATTAAGTGAATAGACTCAAGTACTAAATGTTGTTTTACTTTATCTTCAACTAGTTTATCGGCATATCCTTTGAGCAACAAGACCATTCGTGAATCAGATTCAAAAAAGTATTCTACTATGTTCTCTTGTCCATAAGTTGAAATAACACCTTCTTCAATAGTTGATCTTAGAACTTCTATCGTCTCATGTCCTTGATGACTGTTTAGAAGCTCAATTATCACCATCCTGTAAGTGCTAGCGGTGTTATCATAATTTATTGGCTGTTGTATTAAATCTTTCTCATCTACTTCTTCGCCTTTAAGCAAGCGGTAGAAGTTATATTTATGTAACTTACGATCAGTCATACTGTGCTTTTGCTGTAGAATATCTAAACGATCTTCATAATCATGTTGTTTAATTTTCTGAGCTTTCAAGTCATCTAGTAGGGAAGATATCTCTTTGTTGATGCTCATAAACTCTGACTCACCAAGTAAGAAATTATTCCTTAACTTCTTCTCTTCGCCGCCTTCTAAAGAAGTTTTAATCAATTGGATAGGGTTATAGATCCCTTTTGACATACCAAAAGATAAAATAATGGATGCTACAAAGAAAAAGGCCAGTAAAATGATTGTGTTGTTTCGAATGATGTTAAGTTTGCTCTGAATCTCAGCTTTATCGATGATGCTAATATACTTCCAGTGGTTGTAGTCTGAGGTAACAAGTGATAGAAAATACTGCTGACCATCTAGTTCAACTTCCTTATAATTTTCAATCTGATTGAACCAATCAAAATTCAATTTCAAATCTACAATATTCCTATAAGCAGGTTGTGACGTTAAAATTAGTTTTCCCGTTTGATCTGCGATGAACAACATACCATCGTCCTTGATGTACATCTCATTAATAAGTCGGTCAAAATCATTACTCTTCAACTTGATGACTACAAATCCAGCTAAATCATCACCATTGCTATAAATAAATCTAACAAAATGGAAAGCTGAAAGCTGTTCCCAGTAAACGCCAGAGGCATTAGGCTCGACCCACAACTTCATTGGGGCATTCAGCGTCAATTTCTCTAAATACTCTTTTGTCTTCACAATAACGGCCGGTGAAACAGTTTCAGATGTTGAAATTAATAAATCTGAATCGATTTTATAAATAGCTATTTCATCAATGTATTGGGTTCCTTTTTGAAAATTAAGCATCATATTGTAAACATCATCTAATACCTGATAATTCTGGTAATCCGCCGTATTAATCTCATCAAATATCAATTGTTGGGTACCACTGTCAATGGCCACCTGGGATGAGATTCTTTCAGTCTGACTGATGATAGAGTCCATGGCTACTTTTGCCTGTTTTACAATCTGGTGGTTACTGAGCTTAGCCTCATCCTCAATAAATGTCTTTGTCTGATAATAATTGATAGACATTAAAATAATTGTAGGAATGATGATCACTAAGAACATCATCAGAAACAACCTTCGCAATAAAGTCATATTATTCCCCTTTAAGTAGCAAGTTGAAATCAACCTCGTATTTGGAATGATGGTTCAGTTCACGTTGTAACGAACTAAGAATCTTCAGATTTGGGGCTCTTGAACCAAGCTCATAAGCAGAGATGGTTTTTTTATTAAGACCAACTAATAGCCCAAGTTGCTCTTGTGTTAACCCTGATTCGATTCTTATAGTTCTCAAATTATCTTTAAACATGTCATCTCCTACAGTCATTCTAGTCTACAAAACGTAGACTGTCAATCCTCCTAGGATTTCTACCCTTCATTCAAGTAGTCTTCCATATGACGAATATCCAGATTCACCCCATTCTCATATTTGCTGTTATGAAGCAATTTTACTATATCTTTTGCCACAATTTCTGGATGTACAAGGTCACCATTCTCATGGAAAGCGATAAATCTATCTACATCTTTAAAATCTTCTTGAGTTGATTTTCTTAGTTCACCTTGCATCTCAGTATCTACAATCCCTGGTGCTAGAGACATAACTTTAACACCTTGCTCTTGGTAACTTTGTTCTATGCCAACGGTTTCTGTAAATAGGTTAAGACCTGCCTTTGATGCACAGTAAGCACTCCATCCATAGTAACCATGTTTTGCAGCACCAGACGAGATGTTAAGGATTCGCTTTTCCTTGTGCCACTTCTTGGTATGATGTATAAATGAACTGGTTAGAATCATAGGTGCAATTAAATTCACGTGTACGTTATTAATTAGTGGATCTACATCACAATGATCGATGGATTTGACTGGCGCTACAACACCTGCGTTATTTATAAGGTAGATGGCATCTATGTCATCAATCTGCTCTTCAACTTCACCCATAATATCTTCCATGATCTCTGATATACCATGTAGGTCACTTAAGTCATAGGTTATATAGTCTAAGTCAACTTCTTTTTCTGCTGCTAAAGTCATTATTTCATCACTAACACTTCTTGATAAACAGTAGATTAGTGGTTGTGATTGGGTCTGAATCACTTCATTCACCAAAGCTTTTCCAAGTCCTCTTGATGTCCCAGTAATTACATAAACATTCATAATTTCCTCCTTAATTTCCTTCTATTGTCTGTATCCAACTGCGTGAGTTATTACGATTTTCTCATGCTCTTCTAGTCCAAGTTTCTTACTTAATACATCCCTTTTAACAAGGGCTAATGCTGCTGTTGCCATATTTGCTGCTGCACAGTAAAGATAAATATTCTGACTTACATATCCAGTATACACCCATGCTGAGAACTTCTGAGCTTCTTCTTTCTTAAGCACAGGACTAGACATTCTAGATAGGTCTGCTACTAATACAAGACCAGCCGCCGCTGACTTCATTATTTTCTGTGTACCAATGTACTCTCGTATATCTTCTTCTGTCATCCTTATTAGGGCATGCTCAACTTCATCATACAAAAATGCGCCATCTTCTTTGAGGATATATACCTTAATTTCTTGTGAATTACAGGCTGATGGTGTTGTTCGTTTGCTCTTAGCCTTACCTTTGGCTTCTTTGGTGATGCCACAGGCTGACCAGAGTAAGTTGGCAATATCTTGATCTGATAAAGGTTTATTCTGCCATTTTCTAACAGTACGTCTTTCTTGTAATGCCTTCATCAGAGGATAGTCTAATTGTAAATCTACCTCTGGTAGTTTGATAATTTCTGCCATTTTAGGTGCCTCCTTGTCATCGAAATGACTGAATGATTTAACGTTATATTCAGAACCTTGCAAAAGCGATACCCTCATGTCCCTTATTACAACGTCCATGTTGTAAAGGCGGGAACTCCACGTCCATGTTACGTAGCTTGAGCGCATCATCTTTCACAAGAACCACTAGCTATAACTACATAAATCAATCTCATTATCTTGACTGCGTCGTTAGTTCTTAGGGCTCACTTTTGCTCGCCACTGTTGTCATTCTCGCAGAGAATCCAGCACCAGAAGCATTGTCATCCTCGCAGAGGATCCAGTCCTTGTTGCTATGATCAAAAGAACCTTAGATCCTCATGACTTAAACAAGGAGATTATCTAGGCTGCGTCGTTAGGTCAAAGGGCTCGATCGATGCCTCTAGTTCATTTTACCACTGTGATTTTAAAGTGCCAAATAAGTTTTTAAAACTTTTATGAAATTACTCCTAGTTAATAGCTAAGTTGGCGATTAGAACCTTCATACCAGCTAGCCTTCCTTTCACCAGCAGTTAATACATCCCTGTATGAGAATGCTGGACTCGACATCCGTGTCTCCCTGCTCCAGGAAGACTAGCTGGCATAAAGAACCCCATCTTTATTTCACGGAATCTCTCTTCTCAAGAAAAGAATCAATTATAAGAAGAAGTTTTGCTGGGTGGAGTGGTGGGAGTGGGGATGCTGCGCATTATTTAGTGGGGGATGGGAAAAGGCACCTGTGATTGTGAGATCACAGGTGCCTTTTCGTGGGTTATGGTGTATGTTAACTTAAACTGTTAAATGCATCAAATTTGTTTGGCTGTACTTTACCAACTGTTCCTACAATTGTGTGGACCTTGGTTATTGGGTTATATTGAATCTCTTTTGCTAGATGGAATTCTTTGATGTAAGAAGAACGCCTAACGTGGATTCTTGGTCCTGAACATGGGTACTTTTCTTCACCTATAACTATGGTCTGCTCATCATGATAGGAAATCTGAACATCGTCGTCGATGACCTTCTGGACTTTGGCTTCCAGTTCATGAAGGTCGATTTCTGGCTTAAAGTTAAACTCTAGCACAAAACCTCTTCGAACGTCATTGTGTTCTTCAACTTCTTCGAACCCGTATTCTTTCTGAAGAATATAAGTTGTGATATCTTCAGCAGAATGGGCCATTTTTCTATAAAGGACTGACTTATAAGCCTTCTCTGCAAGCTCTCTAGGGTCTGGTCCGAACAAGCTTGGTCTGGCTACAAATACTTCTTCACCAATACCAATTAAGATATCGGCATTAAAGCCTAGATATGGGTATAGTAGGTCAAAGTGTTCTACAATAACTCTTTTGCCTTGCTTCACTGCCTTAAGTACTGCATCAGCTAATTCATGCATTTGGGTAAAGGCGGACTCAAACCGAACATCCATATGGTATGTATGACTTGAGAAAAATGCAGTATCTGCACTTTCAAGAATTGGTAGTGGTCGTATGTTAACACCATCATCGTCATTGGTTAACTCAAGGCCTGGGAACATCCCCTTTACAAGAGCTGATTTACCAGCACCAGCATCTCCAACAAAACCTATCAAGTGGTCCACTGGTGATAAATAACGTTGTGATATCTGGTGGCCTAGTAACATGATTCTTTTACGACCACGAGGGGCGAAATATATGGAATAATACAATGCTTCATGTAGTAAGGTTAAAGCCATAGGATTACCTCTTTCTCTAGAAACAATAGCAGGATACAAGGATAAATGAGGATATAATCAGATCATTATATTTTAATAACCTACTATCACTGCTAACATTATTAATTTATCATTTTTTGATAGAAGGACATTGACTCAATCCGCTTTCATCCGTACTTATCCTTGTATCCTGCTAGTTCTTTAAATTTCAAACTCTAGAGTCAACAAAGGTGCATGTTGTTGTGCACCATAAACATCACTTTCACCAAAATCACCAGATGCCATAGGACGCTCAATGGTTGCCTTTATAGCTTTGGCTGGCTTAAACTCGATGATGTTCATCACTTTAGATTCATCTATATCATATAACTTAGCTATAAGGGCCTCATTAATGACTTTTGCCTCACAGAATTTATCAAACATATCCCACTCCTTGAAGATAATATCAAAGGTGAGTTCAAAAGGTCCAGCGTTCTTACTTCTTATGACTTCTGCGACATCTATTAGTTTAACTGTCATTCTAGACCTCCTTTGTCATTTCATAGGTGATTGGGAACAGACACTTAGGGTTCTTAACTTCCATAACATGGTAAATGTTAAAGGCAAACACCTCACCAGCCTTAAAATCAGAAGGTGAGTATGGGAAGGCTAAGTTGCCAGCTGTAGATACACGGCCATCATAACCATAATGAAGCATGGTTGACCTAGCAAAACTACAGATTGTGTTAGCAATATCTTGGGTCTCAGCAACCGCTTCGATGATAATACCAATCTCATGGCTTGTGATCCCTTTAATTGGTTCAAGGTCACCCATAACACCATTTTGTCCATATATTTTTACATCTAGATAGTAGTCTTTTACATGATCGATAAAATTATCTTGGACCCTATCTTTTACTTCCTGAACAATGGCATCCATCTGACGTATCATAATTGGATCTCTCGTACCAGCAATAGACACTGTTCTATAACCAACTCTTTTGGCACCTTCAAGTTTCACTGTATATGTTTCTGAAGGGATAAATTTTGTGCCTCTTACAGCTACACGCCTATCACTAACAGCGTCAAAAGTTGTTTCAGTCAGGTCAAGGGTTCCACCTGGTCCAGGTAAAATATATGGGTTTGTTTTCTCATATAATGTATGGGCAGCAACAGATAACGTTGTACATTTTCTAATTGGGCTTAGTGGTTCTAATTCAAATCGATCTTCATATAAGTAACCAATCATACAATCTGATCCGCTTCCTGGCGTTGCAGCAATGCTGGCACACTCAAGAATTTTACCCATATGTAAAGCAAGACCTTCATCAAGACCTTCTTTGATTGCTAAAGCTGCGAAGGATGTCGGGTCATAAGCACGACCTGCAATAATCACATCAGCACCTGCTTCTAAGGCTTCGATGATTGGTTCAGATCCCATTTGAGCTACAATACGTTCTGAGGCATTTACTTCTTCAACCGTTAACTCTGGTGCTGGATGAAGTGGCGTAATCTGTCCCAAATTAAGCTTTTCTATAATCACTGATTTATCAATTTCTGCTTGTATACTGGCTAATTTAAAAGGCTGTGTTAACTCATGACCTATCTCACGAACAATATCTACACACCAATCAAGGTGGCTGTTAGCACCTGAACCACCGCCTGTTCCAACAATGACAGGAATTTTGGCTTCAAGGGCTGCACGAATCATAATCATAAGATCACGTTTCACCGCTGTTCTGTCTGTGAATGAAAGGCCTGAACCTAGGTAATAAGGACCTGGGTCTGTTGAACCACCATCCACTGCTATAACATCTGGCTTTCGCTTCATGCCTTCTTCAAATGAAGACATTGGGAATCCATAACCTAGGATTGCCGTTGGGGAAAGTACCCTGAGTTCCTTCATACTAGTACCTCCTTAAGGGCAAGTATTCTCTGCATTTCGTTATATACTATCATGTATCCTTCATCCACACCCATGCCTGGTTTAGCAAGAATTTGGTCTGGTAACGTTGCCATAGCCATGTGAACACATACTTGGGATGAACGGTCTGTTTCGTTACATGTGCCGCCTTGATAAGCACCAATGCCACGTTCTTTACAATAAAGTACAGCTTCAATTGTGTTGTTAATACCACCAAGGTCTGGTGTCTTTATTTGAAGCATGTGACCTGCTCTGTTATCAGCAAAATATTTGATGTCTTCTAATGTGTTACACCATTCATCTGCTACTAACTCAATATTTAAGTTTCTTCTATCTACTTCAGCAGTTAGATCTCTCAAAGCTTCCATCTGAGCTTGTCTTGCACCAACATCCATAGGTCCTTCTATACGAAGGGTTAATGGTTTTGCCGCTTCAGCTAAAGTCTCTAGGTAGTCAGCCATTTTCATAATGTCTTGGTCAAAAATCTGTCCAATTGTTCCATAAACATCTAGGTGGAGAACTGGCTCATAATCTTGATCGTCTCTAACTTCAGCTACACGATCACTTAACCACTGGATATATTCATGAAGTTTCTCACCCTTGTGGCCAAGCTTTGATTCAATATGGTTGATGAGGCCGTGTGGTAAAATGTCCGCTTTTTTGATGATCATTTTATCGACGTTGTGGTATCTGTTATCACCTGATTGCATGAAGATAGGCACTGGTCTTAAGTCACTCATAAGGCCGTACTCTTCTTTGACCACATCTACCATAAGCTTACCTTTACTCTTTGCTACTGCGTCAAGGATAGCTTGAGTTAAGCCATATCTGAGGGCTGTATGTAGAGTTTTTCCAGTTTCTGGGTTGACCAGTTTATCAATCTCTTTAGCAAGTTCTCTAAAACTTGTTAAAGGTCTGTTTACTAGTAATGGTTCTATAAGTTCATGAATCACATTCATGTAAGTTTCTGCAAGAAACAATGGGTCACGTCCACCAGTACCTGAGTACTGAACTGCGGCGCAGTCACCATAGGCGATCTGACCATCTTCAAGGACAAACATGACTGAGACAGATTCGCCAGCTTGGCGAACGGCTTTAAAGCCATCTGTTACAGGCTCACCTTTGTAGACTTCGCCGTCGTGGATGGCGCCGGCCTTGATTGCTTTTTGATCATCGAAGAAGAAGCCTGTTCTTCCTTTGGATGTGATAATTTTTTTTATCATTTTAAAGTCCTCAAACTTTCATTATTGTTTTGAAGTTCTTATAATATTGCCGCAGAAAACGCAAAAAACGCAATTGAAGCTTTTAGATCCTCACGTCGGCATACTACGCCTCCTCAGGATGACTGAGGTATTAGTTCACTATCATTATTTTGGATGATAGAGTTTCTTTGTTCCTTGACCACCTCAGGTTAACCTGATTGGTAAGACACTGGATCCCCGAATGACGAGGATGACAACATTGTATCACTAGGTGAGCGGTAAGCGAGCTCTAGACCTAACGACGCAGTCAAGATAATGTGAATGATTTACCTAGTTATAGCTAGTGGTTCTTTTGGAAGATGATTCCCTCAAAGCCAGCGTAACAGGGATGTGAAGCCGCCCGCCTTTACAACATGGACGTTGTAATAAGGGCCGTGAGGGTATCGCTTTCAAAGGGTTCCGACTATAACTTAGATCCTCACGTAGGCACATTACGCCTCCTCAGGATGACGGAAATATGAGTAATAGGCGAGCAATAGTGAGCCCTATGACCTAACGACGCAGTCAAGATAATGTGAATGATTTACCTAGTTATAGCTAGTGGTTCTTTTGGAAGATGATTCCCTCAAAGCCAGCGTAACAGGGATGTGAAGCCGCCCGCCTTTACAACATGGACGTTGTAATAAGGGCCGTGAGGGTATCGCTTTCAAAGGGTTCCGACTATAACTTAGATCCTCACGTAGGCACATTACGCCTCCTCAGGATGACGGAAATATGAGTAATAGGCGAGCAATAGTGAGCCCTATGACCTAACGACGCAGTCAAGATAATGTGAATGATTTACCTAGTTATAGCTAGTGGTTCTTTTGGAAGATGATTCCCTCAAAGCCAGCGTAATATGGACATGGAGCCGCCCGCCTTTACAACATGGACGTTGTAATAAGGGCCGTGAGGGTATCACATTCAAAAGGTTCCGACTATAACGCTAAATCATTCCGGCTTTTCGATGGCAAGGAGGCCCTTATTTAGGACGACCAACCAACTTCCCTTTGCTAATCGCATAAATATCATCAATAACCATCTGGAAGCTCACGCTTCTGCCTTCAAACTTAGCTCTCTCTTCCATTCTCTTCTGATGGAAGGCTTTGATCTCAGCATTAAATGGTAGGTTACCAGCTTCAAGGATACGAACAGCACCTTCATTGTCTCTTGCTGGAAGGACTTTACCTTTGTTGAACTTACTTGGTGCAAATGGTATATCGATAACGCCTGATTGGAAACCTCTGATTGAACCTTGAACAATGTCACCTTCACCTAGTTCATACATTTTATCTACAATCGCTCTTGTTTCTAGTTTAATTAAATCAATTTCTTCAGCTAACTCTTTAGTTACTGGCATCACTTGGTCTTTTAACATAGTAATCATTTGTTTGGTTGTTCTAAGACCACTGGCATTGGCTTCCTTCGTTGGAATACCCATTGCTTCGTGAGGTGTTTTTACAATAACTTTAGTAGCGCCTGATAGTGCCGCTGTTGCAGCTCCCCATGAGATAACGCCATATGCTTTTGATTCATCTTGTGGGAATCCACCCATCCATTGATGAAGCACTGTTGTTACAATGGTATCTGTATAGCCGAATCTAGTTAAGTACTCCACTGTTAATTCTTCAAGGGCCCTAATAGCAGCAACGTCTTGACGAAGGTTACCACATTGGCCATAACCAACCGTGATGTTCTTAACACCTTGCTCAGCTGCAAGCAAACTTTCAACAACTGCTACAGCATTAGAAATACATGGTGGCACAAGTGTTCCAGTTAATGGACCAAATGGCTCTCTGTTAATTGAGATCCCATGTTCTTCATAGATACCTATTAGTCTGTCACAATATTGCCAGTCTTTAATTGTTTGCTCTAATGAGTGGTTTTTACTATATGGAATGTTATAAGAAATTCCGCCACCTTCATAAGAAGTAAATCCACCAGCTACAGCAATCTCTGTTAAAAGTCTAGCGTCTGGTGTTCCATGTCTTACTTGGTTAGGTGCGTTGATGGCTTCATTGACAAAACGACAAGATTCAACACCGTGGTTAACTGCTGGAAAACCATTAAGAAGTGAACGTCCTGCTGATCTACTTTCTTCGATGCCTTTGTCTGCCTCTTTATATCTATTATGTCTTGTATAAGAATCTATCGTAGTAGGTAACACATCTGCTTCACCATGCTCTACAAGGTAGTTTAATAATTCAATATGTTGGTCAATTAAAGCAACCCCAGCTCTAGGTTGGATGAGGGTCTCACCACTCTCTTTTGCCTTAATTAATTTCTTGGAGAATTGTTTGCTCTCTGGTATGGTCTCTTGGTACTTAACCGAGTCCTCTATTGTGATACCTTCACCAGTTGGCCATTGGCCTAGTACGTCTTTTCTAATATTATGAAATACGTCATCTGATAGCTTTTGATTCTTAAGTTCCATGAGAACCTCCTAATGTTCACACATAATTTATGGTAGTTTGATAATATTTTTCTTTAGTATAGTTAAAGCAACTTCAGGGTATTCTGTAGCAAGTAGACCCATTGCTGCCATAATATAATGTTGATCTATAAGGTACGTTGGTTCTTTAGGTCTCAGCGACATGGGATCTTGTTCATTAAAGACCATGTGACTAAGGAGCATTGCTGGTGCATCGTTGTGGATAATCGGACCACCTGTTCCAATAACTGTGGATACAGTCGTCAGATCTTTACCAACCTGTTCAAACATCTCACCAAAGGGGGTGTAATGTGAGGACATGGTTCCACTGTGCCTTTTTGTTGATTCTGCTATGGCTACTTTAGCACTTAATTGGTCTAACTGACTGATTCTTGAACCAGGTTCTGCAATCTTTCCAGGTTCATTTTCTAATTCAAGTAAAATAGATTCAAGGGTTTCAAGTTCCCATCCAAGTTGGTAACAAATCATCTCACTGCCAACCGATTCTATTAGTGCCCTAAGACTGTACCTAGCACCAAGATCACCTTCAACTGTTCTTTTCATATAAGGTTCTTTCAAACCTTTAAGAACAATATTACCCATTGTTGGATAACCTTCACAGGCACTGTGTATATCTGTGGTAGCGCCACCCATATCAACAACCATTAGGTCACCGATGCCTAACTGGGTCATAGTACCTTTGGATAAAAGCTCCGCTGCTGACATAACTGCTGTAGGTGTTGGCATTAGAATGTTGTCCAGAATAGCTTCTGCTTTGCCTAAACCTTTTGCCTCAATAATCCTTGATAAAAACAGGTCTGAAATAACTTTCTTCACTGCTTCGGTTTCTAGTCGATCCATACTCGGCATCACATTGCCAGTTACAATCAGGTCTTTATCACAATTAATGAAGATCTGTTTTACTTCAGTCACAACTGATTTGTTACCGGCATAGATAACTGGGTATGAACCTTCAGCCTTGGCAATTAATTTTGCGTTGTGTAAAACTACAGCTTCATTACCGCCATCCGTGCCCCCTGACAATAGCAATATGTCTGGCCTTATAGCCTCAATCTCAGCTATTTCATCTTCATTCATTTTATAGCTAAAAGTTTTAATGACTTTGGCTCCAGCACTTAAAGCGGCTGTTTTTGCAGCTTTTGAGGTTAACTCCGGAACGAGTCCAACAGCGACCATCTTAAGACCACCTGCTGCACTACTACAACCTAATTGTCTTTCAAACTTCAATGGTCCAGTCTGATCTAATAGTAACTGGGTTGCTGCCTTTAGGCCTAAAGTGATATCTGATTCAATTGTCGTATAACTTTTTGCTGTGCCTAATATAAGTCCATCAACTGTATCAACTGCAACAACCTTCGTATACGTACTACCAAAGTCAACCAAGAGTATTGGGTTCAATTAAGCCACTCCTAGATCCAAATTCAAGTAATTAATGCCATCCACTGGATCAGTCCCTGGTGGGAAAACTCTGTTAAAGCCCATTTTTAGGAACATCTCCTCAACAGTATCAAAAGCTGTCTTTCCAACCACCAAATTACCACCTAGGTAAAGGATGATGTCAGATAGTCCAGCTTCTTCACATTTTTCTCTAAGGCCACGGCAATCTAATTCACCATGTCCATATAAGGATGAGACAACAATTGCCTTAGCATCTGTTTCAATTGCAGCAGTGATAAATTCCTCTTGTGAAACCATCACACCTAAATTAACGACGTCATAACCCGCTTGCTCAAAAGCAAAGGCTAAAATCTTATTGCCAACTGCATGAACATCTGCACCAATCACACCTAAAATGACTGTTTTATTCTTCATGTAAATCCTCCGAATATTTTCTAAAAATAAGCTTATGGCGATAGATTTCCACCATGATTACACCGTCAGTATATGCCCATGCTAATCCTTCGTCAATAGTAATGTAGATTTTAAGGCAATTTAGGGTATTTTTAGCGAATATTTTTGGTGCACCTTAAATTTTACGGTATATATACATGTCTAAGCGGATAATTGTATACAATTATTACAGTTGTATTTTGTAAGGATATATTGGTTTTTTCAACAAATTATAGGGTTCATGCACTTACATTCTTGAATAACACAAATTATTATCTCAAACACTCAACTTTGAAGGATATTATTGATTCTACCAAAATATTTCTTCAGCTTGTCTTTTGAGTATAATTCTAAAATGACGGAAAACCCGCCATAATTATTTCGGTGAAACTTTCACACCATTTTCATATATTTGATTAACCAATTAAGGGCATATTATTAATGACAATACAAGAAATGTGCTTCGTATCTCTATAGGCTTCTCCAATTTTGGTCGTTCTAAAGTAATTTACTCTAAATTAAAAAAGAAGTGGTTTGTCTAAAGCAAGCCACTCCTTCTAAATCATGTATTAAGTTAATTCTGCTTCACTATCTTGAAGTTCAATAAGCTGATTATAGAAGCCTTCTATCTTCTTATAATCCTTCTTACTAATTTTCTCGACGTCATATAAGAAGTGGCTAAACTCTTCTAGAAACTTCTGATACCTAATTGCTTGAATGACCCACATAATAGCCGCAGGTATAAGACCGCCAAAAAAAGTCGCACCTCTAATTAACCATTCATACATTTGGCTACCTTCACCCATAGTTGCAATTGGCAAAATTACGGTAAAAGCAATGACAGATCCAACAACAAAGTAATTTAATATTTTTGGTGTCTCAACAGCAATAGAAAAATAGTTGTGGCCCATATGCTCATACACATCTCCATAAAAAGATGTTCTAAGAGAATGATTCAGCTTAGAATGACATCTATAAGATAATTTGTGACGCCCTTTTACTAATTCTATCTTATAACCATGTTCGTCAAAATGGGCTTCTACACCATTCTCAAAGTCTTCAATTGTATTTTGGCTCTTAAAATATCGTTGCTGGACTTGTTTCTTCTTTTCACTCATTTTTTCCCTCATTTCTATATGACTAAATGGTATCATTCATGTTCATCATTTTATATAGTCCAAAAGATGTAATAATTTATAAATCAAAACAGGTCTATGAAGCTATCTGTCGACAATGTATAATGAAGACATATTGTTTAATGAAAGGACTTCTATGAGCAAAATAGATCAACGTGACCGACTAAAAGAAAACCCCTTTGATTACCAGATCACTAAACAAGGAAAAACCCGCCTTTTCTTTGAAGGACGGGAGATTATGATGTTAGGTAATAAAGATACAGAGAAACTCAAAAAAAGAATAGAAGGCAAAAATGACTTTGACAAGCAATTAATACTCGCCAAAGTCACTGGTCACTTTAAACATTAAATTAGGGTCATAGAGCTTTTATCCAATTGCTTCTATGACTCTTTTTACGCGCTCTTCTGTGCTTACATCGCCCTCAATCCTGAGGACTTGACGTGGTATATCTCTTAACCATTCTTCATGTCTTGCTAAACTCCTCATATTGGTATCTGCTGTGTCATACTTCTCTGCCCATTCCAGAAAGGCTTGGCTACTTTCATACATACTGCCACCTTCAACAATATGGTCACCATAACGTTCATGTTCTCGGGCAACAATTCTAGCCATTCTTATATCTTTAGGAATATAAATGAAGATCACTAAATCAAAATCAGGTATAAAAACATCACCCCATCCACAGAGAGAGCCAGATAGAACCCAACTATCCACAGTTGCCATCTCTTTTCTCAACAGCGCAATTCGATCTTCTACTGGGCGAGGTGTCGTAAAAGGTGGATCCGTTTTTTCCCAAAAAAAGTTATCTGTATCTAGGTGTTTAATCTTCAATTGATCTCTCAGGGCTTCTGCCAATGTTGTTGTACCCGAACCAGATGCGCCCACTATATGAATTTTCATCATTCATTCCTCAATAAGATGATTTTATTTTTGATTGATCTGCCCACAAACCAAGGGCTGGATTGGAAATATAATAAATTTCTTCACCATTCTCAAGGGTGTTATAACCATCAACCAGCTTGGATATATCATACTTCTCACTTGCTTCTTCATAAGGCATAAAGTCATAACCAGCTTTTTCTATTTGCTCCTTAGTCAGTTTACCAGGAGCATAACAAACATTAAACCGACCTTCATGGGAGCCATGTATTAGATGGGCTGCAACAGACTTATTCTCTTTAAGGTCATCATTCTCAGCTAACAGTTCCATGACTTTCCCACTACCAACATAACCATACTTTTCAATCAATGCATCGTTGATCTTATCTTCACCAAATTTTGAAATGGCTGGACCAAGTATAATTAATTGACCGCCATCAGCAATGGCCATACGGGTTCTATAAATAGCCTTATTGCCTAGCCATGTACTCTTAAACTCTTTAGGATCTAGATAGACAACCACCTTAGTAAAAGGTTTATCTACATAGTTTAAGTTTAAAGCTTGGCTCAAGTCTACCGCTTGCTCAAATATATTTCTACCTTTACCAATATAGAGACCTTTGATAGCCACATCTTCACCTATGTCTTTAGTTGTCACAGTCAGAACATATAACATTGGTATTTTATCTAAAAAATTCTTTTCAGCATAATCAAACACTTTACGTACCGGAGAATAATCCTTACCCATGACTTTTTCCATGCCATAAACGGCACCTAACATATGGGATGAGTTGATCATGGATGAACCGCCACAGCCAACAAAAATATTTTTACTATAATTGGCCATTCCAACAACTTCATGAGGTACAACCTGACCTATAGATATGATAAGGTCATAAGAGTCGTCTACAATCAACTTATTCACTTCAACATCAATGGTCTCTGAGAAAAGACCATCTGAAACCTCTGATACATAAGATGATGGGACTTCCCCAATCTTAATAATATCCTCTCGCCAATTATGTACAATGATGGATTCAAAAGGCACTTCTGAACCAAAAAATTGTAAACACTCATCCTCTGTCATCGGGGCATGGGTACCAAGGGCCGGTAAAATGTCTACCTCACAATAATCTTTAAGCGCCATATAATATATATTGGTAATATCACCTGCGCCTGAATGCATACGTGTAAAATCTGGTGGAATCAACAAGACCTTGTTCAGTTTACCTTCATAAGGTAATAGTGACTTGTGTAGACTTTCTTGCATATCTTTCTTACTAATACGCTTAGTAACATCTGCTGTCATCATTATATCCACTTCTGAACCTCCTAAATAGAAAGGGTATACTAAGATACCCTTTCATTGGTTTTATTAGAATTAATTAAACGTTATAGGTTGTTGATGCAGTGTCGCCACCTTTTCCTGTCCAATTGGTATGGAAGAATTCTCCACGCTCACGGTCAAGACGTTCGTAGGTATGAGCACCAAAGTAATCTCTCTGAGCCTGTAGTAGATTGGCTGGTAACCATTCACTTCTATATCCATCAAAATAAGCAAGCGCCGCTGAGATAGCAGGAATTGGAATACCATTAAGGACTGAAGATGCAATCACTTTTCTTAAGCTTGTCTGAGCCTCTTCCACTGTATTTTTAAAGAATGGGTCAAGCAGTAGGTTAGATAGGTCTGGATTATGATCAAATGCTTCTTTGATTTTACCGAGGAAAGCAGATCTAATAATACAACCTCCACGCCACATAAGGGCGATATCACCATAATTAAGCTCCCATCCATAGGTCTTAGCTGCAGACTGTAAAAGTGTATAGCCTTGGGCATAGGAAATAATTTTAGCTGCATATACAGTATTCTTTAAGTCTTCTATAGAGGCTTCTTTATCACCCTTAAATTCAGGTGTAGGTCCTGACAAGATTTTTGAAGCTTTGACCCTTTCTTCTTTAAGAGCCGATAAACATCTGGCAAACACAGCTTGGCTGATTAGAGTCAATGGAATGCCTTCATCTAATGACGCTACAGATGTCCATTTTCCAGTTCCTTTTTGCCCTGCAGTATCTAGAATCTTATCTACTATTGGTAGGCCATCTTCATCTTTGTAGGCCAATATGTCTCTTGTAATTTCAATTAAGTAAGAATCAAGTTCTGTTTTGTTCCAAGCTTCGAATACCTCATGCATCTCATCTGCACTCATACCCAAGTATTCTTTCATAATATGATAGGCCTCAGTAATGATCTGCATATCACCATACTCAATGCCATTATGAACCATTTTTACAAAATGGCCTGCACCGTCTGACCCTACCCAGTTACAACATGGCACATCATTTTCCACCTTAGCGGATATGGCCTGAAATATCGGTTGAATGTGTGTCCAAGCTTGTGGAGATCCACCTGGCATAATACTTGGTCCAATTAAGGCACCTTCTTCACCACCAGATACACCGGAACCAACATATAAAAGTCCTTTACTTTCAACATACTCTGTTCGACGAATTGTATCTGGATAATGAGAGTTACCACCATCAATAATGATATCGCCTTCTTCCATATATGGTAGTACCTTATCTATAAAAATATCTACTGGCTTGCCGGCTTTAACCATCAACATAACTTTTCTCGGCTTCTCAAGCTGACTCATCAACTCTTCTATGCTTGTGGCACCAATGATATTTTTACCTTTTGCTCTACCATTAACAAACTTCTCAACTTTCTCAACGGTTCGGTTAAATACAGCAACTGTAAAACCTTTTGACTCCATATTCATGACTAGGTTTTCACCCATAACTGCTAATCCAATTAATCCTATATCTGCTTTCTTCATTCTTACCTCCTACAAGTTAATCTCTTCTATGTTAAGTATTTACATTTGTTTCTATCTTTTAACTCTAGCATTACCTTGCCAGATGTCCCAAATTTGGTCTTCATCTGCAGGTTGGGCATAATCTGTTAAGAATGTGGTTGCTAGAGCACCACTTGCCCAGGCAAATTGAATCCATTTTTCACTATCCCAGCCTCTTAGTATTGCATAGAGCAAACCACCAACATAACCATCGCCTCCACCAATTCTATCAAGTACATGGATAGGTCTTGGTTCAACAACATGCCACTGATCGTTCTCCCAGAGTATAGCACCCCATTGGTGGCTATTGGCGTGTTCAACTTCTCTAAGAGTAGTTGTAATAACTTTTGGTGATGGGAAAACTTCTCTAATCCTAGCAATCATACCTTTAAAACTTTCAATCTTAGCAGCAATATCATTACCGCCAGCTTCTGGACCTTCAATACCAAGGGCCAACTGGAAGTCTTCTTCATTTCCGATCATAATATCAGATATCTCTGTAATACGTGTAAAAATATCTCTTAACTCTTCTTCTCTACCTTCCCAGAATGATGCTCTATGGTTCAAGTCAAAAGAAATAAGCGTACCATGTTTTTTGGCTTCCAATGCCAATTCTAGGCAAAAGCGACCAGTCTCTGGTGATAGGGCACCGATTAGGCCTGATACATGAAGTACTTGAACACCTTCTTGTCCAAATAGTCTTTCAAGGTCAAAATCTTTAACGTTAAGGGTCCTACCAACTTCACCAGCACGGTCATTTGTGACCCTTGGACCTCTCATTCCATAACCACTATCTGCAATATTGATCTGATGACGGTAACCCCAAGGTCCACCTGAGTCTACATCAACACCCTCAAAATCCATATTTCTTTCTCTAAGATTACGCTTAATTTTATCTGCAATAGGACTGCCTTTTACAAAGGTTGTCAGGACTTTTACAGGTAAACCCAGATAGGAAGCAATACTTGCAACGTTGGTTTCTGCACTTGATACTTTCATCATAAAATCTTCTGATACATGAACAGGTTGACCATCAACCGGTGTGATTCTAAGACCCATACTTGTTGGTACGACGAGTGAATACTTGTAATTCTTCTTCAGTTCCATGACTCTCTCCTTTGCATTTCCTAATAGAATATATGGTTTAAATGGTTATCTATATATTGGCCCATAACATATATCATATTATATGAATATGCTATCACACATGCTAAGTGATAGCAATACTCATTATCCCTGACCAATAGAATTCAAATGTACATAAAGGGGCCTAAACCGTAATAGCTTAGACCCCTTGACTTGTTTCTTATAAATACTTTTTAAGGGTAGCTCTCACAGCACCTTTACCAGCAATCATTTCTTGGAACATCTTGGTTATTTTCTCACCAAGACCAATAGCGTATAAATCAATACCAAATATATTTTCATTAGCTAATATGGCTTCTACTTGACCAATGCTTTGGCCACCTAAGGTCACTCCATCTAAGCTTGGTGTTAAGATCTCAAGTAATGGATCAGAACTCAGTTCGAAGCTTTGGCCCTTATCATCCACTGCCATAAGATATCGACACCATAATGCGATAGCCAGTGGAATAGCTGTTAAATCTTCAGGATTCAAATCATCATCCTTTACATAAGACTTAATCGTCTCACCAAAACGAATAGCAACTTTTTGAGATGTATCCGTAGCAATTCTTTGAGGTGTATCCGGTATGTATGGGTTGGCAAAACGTTCTTGTACAACTTCATCAATAAATTCTTTTGGATCAATAATACCTGGATTAACAACCACAGGTAGACCTTCTTTATAACCAATGGTCTCAATCAGTTTTTTCATCTCTGGGTCTTTCACTTGATCTGCAATCAGTGTATAACCTAAGAGGCTACCCGATACAGCCAGTGCTGTATGGAGTGGGTTAAGACAAGTGGTTACTTTCATGGTCTCAACCTTGTTCACTGTCTCACGGTCTGTAAAGATGACGCCAGCATTTTCAAGGGCTGGTCTTCCATTGGTAAATTTATCTTCAATAACTAAGTACTCAGAAACTTCAGCATTTACAAAAGGAGCCATGTAAGAATTCTTAGATGTAATGATTGGCTTCATGTTTTCAATGCCTAAATCACTTAAAACACTTTCAACAGCTTCAGCTGGTCTTGGTGTGATTTTATCAATCATCGATAAAGGGTAAGTCACTTTCTCATCATTTAACAAGTAAGTTAGGAAATCTGACTCAACATATCCTTTTTTCAACCATTCACCTGCGATGGTGGCAACTGCATTTTTTAGCTTATCTCCATTGTGGGAGCAGTTATCCATACTGACCAAAGTCACAGGGTATTGACCCTTCAAATAACGTTTGTATAGCAGCCCAGTAATCATACTCATTGTATGAAGAGGTTTAGCTAAACCATTATCAATATCTGCTTGTACAACACCGTAGAATTCACCATCAGGGTTTTTCAATCCATAACCTTTTTCAGTAATAGTAAAACTCACCATTTGTAATGTAGGGTTCTCAAAAATCTCAGTCAGTCGTTCAAAAGAACCTTCTCTGCTATAGTCTGCTGCAATACTTTCAACGATACTAGCAATAACCTTTTTATCAAATTCACCACTAGCATTCATTAAGACAAGTAGGCTTAGATCATCAAAAGGTTTATAAACTTTATCAATCACTTCAAAATCAAATGAATCTACGGCAATAATACCTGTATCTGCAAGACCTGCATCTAGAATCTTTTGATGGGCGTTGGCTATAAATCCACGGAAGATGTTACCTGCACCAAAGTGGACCCACTCAGGTGATGTTTCTGTCTTCTTCTTAATCTGATCTAAATCAAATTTCGGTAATGTTACATCAATCTTTGACCAATCTGCTTGATTCTTTAAACTCTCTTTATTTAGTGTAAACATATTTTTCCCTTTCCTAAAAACTGTGAAAAACTATTTAGTATTTCCTCTCAAGTGTATCCCAAATACCTAATATGTACATAGCACCCATAGCTCTGTCATATAGGCCATAACCTGGTCGGCAGTTTTCTTCTTCACCCCATAAGTGTCTTCCATGGTCTGGTCGAACATAACCATCAAATCCACCATCGTGGTAAGCTTTAACAACTTCAACAATGTCAACATTCCCATCCGAAGCCCTATGAGAACTTTCGATGAAATCACCATTGTCCATGACCTTAACATTACGGATATGGGCAAAATGGATTCTATCTCCAAATTCTCTGATCATACCTGGTATATCATTATCTAGGTTAGGTCCAAGTGATCCAGTACATAAGGTTAATCCATTGTAATGGCTGTCCACAAGATCAAGTACTTTTCTGATATGATCTCTACTTCTAACAATTCTTGGTAAACCGAATATTGGCCAAGGTGGATCATCCGGATGTATAGCCATCAAGACTTCTTCCTCTTCACAAATTGGAATAATGCGTTCTAAGAAGTACTTTAAGTTCTCTGTTAACTTTTCTTCTGTTACGTGTTTATAAGCTTCAAACAATTCTTCAAGTTTTGCCAGTCTTTCAGGTTCCCAGCCTGGCATTGTTTTGTCTCCAGCACCCTTTAGGATTCTATCAACTATCTCCTGAGCTGTTAGTCCTTCTACCAAGTCTTTTTGATAAAATAAGGCATTTGAACCATCTTCTGTTTGCTTATATAAGTCTGTTCTTGTCCAGTCAAAAATAGGCATAAAATTATAGCAAATCACTTTAACGCCAACCTTGCTTAACTTTCTTATTGTGTCAATGTAAGTATCAATGTAGGCATCTCTTGTGTCGCGACCTATTTTAATATCATCGTGTACGTTTACACTTTCAACTACTGCAGGACTTAGGCCCTTAGCCTTTATTTGGTCTGCTACTTCTTGGATGCGGTCCATTTCCCAAACTTCTCCTGCTACTTTGTCGTGCAGGGACCAGACTGCGCCCATTACACCTGGTATTTGTTTGATATGGTCAAGGGTAATATCATCATTCCCTTCACCGTACCAACGCCATGTCATTTGCATATCTTTTTCTCCTTATGTTCACGTGTGCATTTTTTTGTAGAGTTTCTAATAATTAACTCAGTTGTGAGTACAATTGATTCATGATCAACATTTGTTCCCTCAACTAATTGATTTAACTTCGCTGTTGCCTGATAAGCCATATCATATATGGACCTTTTGATACTTGTTAGTGATGGATCTAAGTAGGCACCCATTTCACTACTGTCAAAACCAATGAGGCTAACATCTTGACCAACCATCAATCCTAGCTCTTTGATGGCCTTTGAAGCACCAATCGCCATTTCATCGTTGGCACATACAATCGCTGTCATTTTAGCTTCTTTTAACAATTGTCTTGCAGCCTTATAACCGCTCTGGATTGTAAATTCACCTTTTTCAACTAATTCGGAACGGTATGTCATACCATGTTTCTTTAGTCCATTTTTATAACCTTCTAATCTTCTATCACTATTAATAAAATCAGCTTTCCCACCAATGAAAGCAATATGGTCATGATTTAAGGTCATCAGATAATCAATGGCTTTTTCAATACCTTTTTCATCATCGAAACCAATAGATAGAGTGCTATTTCCCTTAAGTAAACGGTTCATAACAACCATGGGTATTTGTCTTTCCCTAATCAACTCGATAAAGGATTCATCTGTGTACATTTGGCTTATTACTATAATGCCATCATAGTGATTGGACTGTATTAGGTCATACTGACCATCTAGTTCTTCTATACCTTCAACGGACAGCTTGTACCCTTTTGGTAAAAGAGCCCTAACCCCCTGTATAGTCTCATACAAGAAGCTATTGGTTGTCATGGCATCAAGTGTTGAGAAGAAGAGGCCATAAGTAAATGCTTTATTAAGCTTCAAGCCTTTAGCTGTATAGTTTGGACTATAGCCATGTTCTTTAGCTATCTGCTGGATCTCCTTGATGGTCTCTTCTTTTAATAAAGGGCTATTGTTCATCGCTCGAGACACAGTGGTATGAGATACCCCTGCAAGTTTTGCAATATCTTTAATGGTTATAGCCACTGTGTCACCTCCCTTTACTCTTCTTCAACTTATAGAAATTCTTTACGGTCTGGTGTAAATACATCTAGGATGGCACCATCTTCAAGGGCCACAACACCATGTACAACATTTTTCTCAGCCAGGTAACTATCACCTGCTTTAACGATGTATGTCTCATCACCACAGATTAATTCAAAAGAACCAGACAAGATATAACCTACTTGTGTATGGTCTTCGTGACTGTGTGGATCTCCAATTCCGCCTTCTTTAAAATCAAAACGGATCATCATAAGTGCTTCGTTGTGTACCATTAGGGTTCTTGTACACTTGTCATTTAAGACCGTTACTTTTGCGTCATTTTCTTTGATAAACATTTGAATTCTCCTTTTATATGTAAGACACTGGATCCCCCATTCGGAGGATGACTAAAGAGCTATGAGATAGAGGACAATATCGAAAAATACACGAAGAGAAACTTGAAAAATACATGAAACTTTATAGCAATCTTCCACACTCTTCAGTCATAACTTTCCAGAATCTCTTTTCATGCATCTTTCGTTATATTCACTTGCCTTTATCCTTCGTGGCTGTCTTATCGCGTTTTTGAGTTAATCTTTTCTCTACAATCCTTCAATTCCGAAGTAGTTCACAGCATTGTTATAACATATATCCTGAACAACTTGACCAAGGAACTCAACATCGTTTGGATACTCACCATTCTCTACCCACTCACCAATTAAGTTACATAGGATACGTCTGAAATATTCATGACGTGTGTAGGACAAGAAACTTCTTGAGTCTGTTAACATACCAACAAATCGACTGAGTAAACCAAGGCTTGATAAAGCTTTCATTTGATCAATCATACCTTCCTTCTGGTCACAGAACCACCAGCCAGATCCAAACTGAATCTTACCTGGAATACCGCCACCTTGGAAGTTACCAATCATAGTACCAATTACATAATTATCTCTAGGGTTTAAGGCGTAGAGAATTGTCTTTGGTAACTCATCTGTTGAATCTAAATCATCTAAGAAGAGTGAAAGTTCCGCAGCGAAGGTTTCATCATGTACAGAGTCAAAACCTGTATCTGCTCCAATGGATTCATACATTCTTCTTGAGTTATTTCTTAGGGCTCCAATATGAATTTGCATAACCCAACCATATTTTGCATAACCTTTACCAACTGCATTTAAAATTGTCCCTTTAAAAACAGCTACTTCCTCATAAGTAAGCTTTTCACCCTTAAGACCTTTTTGGAATACTTCATTTGCCACTTCCACATTAGGACTAGCATATTGAACCACATCGATACCATGGTCTGACAAGCGGCATCCTGCTTCATGGAAATAAGCCATTCTCTCTAGAAGTGCCTTCATTAGAGTTTCTGCTGAATCGATCTCGTAACCAATTACATCACTAAGCTGAGCTATATATGGAATGAAAGTAGGTTTATCGATGTTGTAGGCCTTGTCAGGTCTATATGTAGGTAATACCTTAGTTTCAAAGGAAGTATCACCAGCAATTTCCTTATGATAAGCCAAATCATCTACAGGATCATCAGTGGTACAAATAGCTTTAACATTTGATCTAGTGATTAATGCCTTAGCCCTAAAATCATCTTGGCCTAATAAGGCATTACACTTGGTCCAAACCGCTTCTGCTGTCTTAGATGACAAAGTCTCTTCAACATCAAAATAACGTTTAAGCTCCAAATGTGTCCAGTGGTATAAAGGATTTCCAATGGTATATGGCACTAGTTCAGCATACTTCATGAACTTATCAACATCCGGTTGGTCACCAGTGACATAATCTTCTGTCACACCATTACTTCTCATACCACGCCATTTATAGTGGTCTCCACCAAGCCATAATTCTGTCATATTCTCATACTGCTTGTTCTCAGCAATTTCCTGAGCTGGAAGATGACAGTGATAGTCAAAGATTGGCATATCTTTGGCGTATTCATGATAGAGTACCTTCGCCGTATCATTTTCGAGTAAAAAATCTTGGTCCATAAATGCTTTCATAATTTCCCTTTCTAGATCCTCTGTTTATAAAATAAAATGCGGTTTGCCTTAATTAAAAGCAATCAAATACAATAATAGGCAATCAATAGAGATATATCATTTACCTTTTCCGTGACTTCCGTGTTCTCCGTGGTTAATCTTTAGATCGCCTAACATTGATCATAAGACGCTGGATCCCCGAATGTCGAGGATGACAATACATTTTCTGCGTTTTTTGCTTTTTCTGCGGCCATTACTTAGCGTTTTTGGGTTAATCTTTATAATGTCACGCCGCTCTTAAAAATAGCAATCTCACGACAATCATTCACTTCATTCTTCACATACTTACCATTCACTACACTAATCACTTCATCCACAAAGGCTTCAAGTAAATCATCCATTGATCGACCTGTAACCAACTGGCCAGCATCAAAGTCCATCCACCTATGTTTCTTCTCAAACAAGGCTGAGTTGGTGCTAATCTTCATCGTTGGAATAAAGCCTCCAAAAGGTGTCCCTCTACCAGTTGTGAATAAGACCAACTGACAGCCACTAGCTCCAAGAGCCGTTGTTGCAATTAAATCATTACCCGGTGCGCTAAGAAGGTTCAAACCTTTCTTGCTAATACGTTCATTATGCTTTAACACATCTGAAACAAGACTATCACCAGACTTACGAATACATCCAAGAGATTTGTCTTCAAGGGTTGTAATGCCACCCTTTTTATTACCAGGAGATGGGTTTTCATAGATCACTTGGCCATGGTCTTTGTAATATTGCTTAAAGCCATTAACCATAGACACTGTTTTATCAAATAGTTCAGGTGTTTTACAGCGGTTCATCAAAATCTGTTCACCGCCAAACATCTCAGGCACTTCTGTAAGTACTGTTGTCCCACCATGATGAATGATGTAATCAGAAAAGAGTCCAAGGAGTGGGTTGGCTGTTATACCGCTAAGTCCATCAGAACCACCACATTCAAGGCCAATTCTTAGTTTAGAGAAATCCATTTCTTCTCTCTGGTCTTTTTTCATAACTTCATAAAGCTCTTCTAATAATTCAAGACCTACTTCAAGCTCATCTTCCACTTCTTGTGTGACAAGGAATTTTACTCTGTCCCCATCATAGGCACCTAAAGTTTCTTTAAAAGCATCTATCTGATTGTTTTCACAACCAAGGCCTAATACCAGAACCGCACCTGCGTTGGGATGTTTTACAATATTTTGAAGGGTCTCTTTTGTGTTAACATGATCATCACCCATTTGAGAACAGCCGTAAGGATGTCCAAAAACATGAACCCCATCAAAATTATCAGGTGCTGTACTTAACTCAAATTCTTTTTTTAACTCATTGGCAATGCCATTAACACAACCAACCGTTGGTACAATCCATAACTCGTTACGAATACCGATGTCACCATTGGCTCTTTTGTAGGCATTAATTGGCTTCTTAGCAAGTTTGGTCATAACCTCAACTTCTGCCAGTTTATAATCGTATTCCTCAACATCGTCAAGAGCCGTCTTTACATTATGGACATGAACATGTTGACCCGGTTCGATAGCTTCAGAAGCTGTTCCAATTGGGTAGCCATATTTACAAACAGCATCACCCACTGCCAGAGCTTTAATAGCGATTTTATGCCCTCTCATAATTGCATCTTGAAGGACAATATCCTCGTCTAGGGATATAACATCACCTTTATCAAAGGATTTTAGTGCAATGATAACATTATCGTTTGGATGGATTAGAATATATCCTTTCACCCAATCACCTCTTTTACAACTTCTTGCATACCTTGATTTAATATGCCACTAACATAGCTTGTGACTTGGTCAAGAAGATGTGGCACTAATGTTAAATCTTTTGTCCACAATGCTTCATAACTAAGTACACCTGCAACAATTCTCTCAACACTGGCTTCTGAACCATCATATGTTGACCATAAATCTTTATATAAGGCTAAAATAGGTTCATCGTCTTTTAACGGAATTGCAACACCGTCACGTTCTCCTTTATAGAAGACAATAGTAGAAGCTAGGGCTAATGATAGGATTGTTGGTAATTCACCTTCATTTTCTACATATCCAAGTAGTGAAGGCAATACTCTTGTTTTATACTTTGACATACTATTAAGTGAGATACTTAGTAAATAGTGTTGTACAAAAGGATTCATAAAACGCTCAAGGACATCACCTGCAAACAACTCTAATTCGTCTTTAGCTAAAGTTAAAGTAGGAATAATCTCATCAAATATCGCTTTGCTGATAAGTTTGCCCATCACTTCATCTTCCACAGTTTCTCTAACTGTATCTATACCATATAAGTAACCAATTGGTACCATTGTCGTATGGGCACCATTTAGGATTCTAACTTTTCTTTTTTTATAAGGCGTCACGTCTTCTGTATAAATTACGTTACAACCTTCTCTTTGTACTGGGAATGTATCTTGAATAGAGGCCGGACCTTCAATGACCCAAAGGTTAAATTGCTCGCTCTCTACAACAAGCTGGTCTTTATAACCAAGTTCTTCTGTAATACTCTCTATTCTGTCTCTTGGATAACCAGGTACAATCCTGTCAACTAAGGTATTGCAGAACTGATTAGCCTCATGAAGCCAATTTTTAAAACCTTCTTCTAAATCCCATAACTCACAGTACTGATCTACAACAGCTCTTAATTTGTCCCCGTTTGTATCAATAAGTTCACACGGTAAAATAATAAAACCTTTACTGATATCTGCTTTTGACCACTTGTATCTTCTATATAAGAGAGCTGTAAGTTTAGCAGGAAAACTATTCTGACATCCACTCTCTAAACGATCTTGGTCATCATAGGCAATACCTGCTTCTGTTGTGTTAGATATAATCACTGAAGCGGTTTCTATTTCAGCTAATGCTAAATAGGCTTCATATTGATCATATGGGTTTACTGTTAACTCTATGGACTCGTTAATATAGTGCTCTTTAATAGCTTTACCATCTCTAATACCACTTAAGTAATGTGTGTAGAGACCATTTTGATCGTCTAACATAGAACATAAACCATTTGGTAATGGCTGAACGACAGCTATACCGCCATCATAACCACCTTCAACATTGGCTTTGTGCACCATCCAGTCTACAAAGGCTCTAAGAAAATTACCTTCACCGAATTGAATGACCTTAATTGCTTTCTTCTTCTGATTATCTTTGATCTCTTGAATTGCTTTCATAATGCCTCCTAATTTAAGGCGCGCGCTGTTTATATTACTATGCTAACAAAAAAAAAGTGGGTCAACAACTGACTCTACTTGACTAAACCAGCTTTTTTTGATATTTTTTAGTATATAACTTGGTATTTTCAAGATTTTTTCTTGTTAACACGCTTTTTTTGATATAAGGAGTGGAAAATGGACCCAATATTACTTGAGCAAAAAAGAAATATGTACATTACCAGTTTACTCAACGAAACTTTACCACTTTCTATGATTACGGAGGATATTCTTGAAGAGCTTGAAATAGATGGAAGTGATACCTTTGGTCTTCTCCATCTAATATTTGATAATCAACTTAAGGAAACCATTGAGAGCCAGGACCAACAAATTGTTGCTGACTGGAAAAGTCAGTTACATGAGGTCTTTCTTGCACCTATAAACCAACCTCAAATACACAATAAACTTATCCTAAACTTAGCACCCTATACAAGATCCATCTTCTTCTCATATCAGATGTCTGATCTTCCTGTGGTTGAGAAGATAATTGATCATTGGTTTGAGGCGGTAAAAGAATATCTTCACGCTACAGAAAATTCAAAAGTTCTTGCCTTTGTTCATTTAGAGCCTACCCCTTTTACAAAAATAGGTAAGCAATACAAAGACTTAAGAAAACTTCAAAGTTATCAATACGCTGTAGGCATGGGCAACCTATGTTTTTATAATCAATTCAAAAGTGTGGAAGGTTATTCCGTTGAGGAATATAAATATATTCAGCGTTATGAACAAGCCTTACGTGATAAAGACCACAACGGACTACTTGCAACGATAAATCTCTTATATAGTTTTGTTAAAAATCACCTTATTAAAGATTCTAAGCTAATTTATATCTATAAAGAGCTTATGTCCATTACCATTCGTCACTTATACAGCAATGAGACAGAACATTTGCAGATAATTGAGCAACTCAATCAAATGATCAATAACTTCCAAATGAATTTTAATGACCTGGAAGAAGTCCATCAATACATGGTTGCATTAATTAATAACTTAGATGAGCAGACCATTGATAGGAAAGACTACCATCCACATATTAAGAAAGTCCTTACCTTTATACACACCAATTACCAACACGATATTGCCCTATCAGATATCAGCGATGATTTAAATCTCTCTGTTGCCTATTTATCAAGGCTATTTCATGAGAACCTAAAAATTGGCTTTAAGGCTTACCTCACAAAATACAGGATGAATATCATAAAAGACCAGCTTATACATTCCGATACATCTATTAAGGAAATAGCCTCAATGGCTGGCTACAATAATCCAGATCAGATGACACGTATTTTTAAGAAGTATGAAAAGATGACTCCAAGAGAATTTAGACAAGAAAGAGGCTCCGCCTCTATATGAGCTTGACTCATTTTCGGTCGTTTCATAGGAAAGTATCAAAAACGCAAATGAATATGCTTCAAATTCATATGCTACATTCAGAGAACTATCCTGTGAAACAAGAAAAAACCTCAAGTCCTTAGACTTGAGGTTTTACATTTAATTAGAATAACGTTTCTTTTTCATGGAATACATTTTATGGTCTGCCTGAATCAGCGTGTCGGTCAGGTTGCCATCATATTTAAGGAAGCCATAGGAGAAGTCTGCACCGTTGTATCGATTGCCTAACTTATGTCGCATGGTCTGAATAATCAATGGGACCTCTTCTTCTGCTATATTCTTAAGTATAACTACAAACTCATCTCCACCGTAGCGAATACAGATGTGGTTGTCACCAAAGGATTCATCAAAGAGCTGAACCAAGTATTTAAGAAGCTCATCTCCTTGGTCGTGACCATAGCTGTCATTAAAGTTCTTAAATTTATCCATATCTACAAAAATTGCTAATTCATTCTCATCCATCTCAAGTTTCTGTAGGTAAGCTCTGTTATAGGCATGTGTCAAAGGATCAATCATGACTTCAAGCGACAAGGCCAATTGAGATTCTTCAATGTCCTCATACTTATAGGCAATGACATAAGAGATACTTAAAATAAAGAAGAATAAGCCATACTGAAATAAATAGGCACCTTCAATCAGATTTAAATCAAGGAGAACAGACTGTGTGGCTGTTAAGGTGCATAAAACACCTGAAAAGGCTAAAGAACTTGATTTATAGCGTATAGCCAAATATGCTAAATAGAAGATAGATATCATCAAAAAAGGCGCAATGATGTTTGCCGCAAGGTAAACATGACTAAAACCAGGTAAAATGAACATAACCATTACAAGGCTCATATATATAGCTAAAACAAATATAGGCGTTTTCTTACCATAGACATACCTTCTCATGCCAATAACTAGAAAGTAGGTTCCAATATATAAAGCTGCATAAGAAATCTTCCTAGTCCACAGCAATGAAGCTGGGCTTCCTGTGGAAAGCCTTGTTAAACTATCTACCATAAAAATGGAATATGAGAAGCTGGCAATACCAAAGTAGGCAAATAATCGGTAATTATTTTCCTTATTGTGAAAATAGGATTTTCTTGAAACAATGATGAGTAACAAACCAATTGCTGCATAGCCACCCATGAAGAAATAAACTATTCTGCTATTAAGGAAATTTTGAACCCCTACATGACTGTAAACATCCACGTAATTGGCTAGATAAATCTCACCGCTTCCACCTATATCATGGTAATTATAAGTTTCTATTTTAAGTGTATAAGAGCTAAAGAGAGTGGCTTTATACAATGGCACCACATGGGTCATGTTCCAAATATTGGCCGTAGGCTCATCAAAGGAACCAGATTGATAAACCAACTCATCATCAACGTAAACATTCATAGCGTAAGCCATCAATTGAGGAATTACCAACGTGTCAAAACCTGTCCCTACGATAAATTTCTCATAGGTATATAAACCTTCGTCTCTGATTGTTTCTTTAAAAGGAAAATCAACTGTACGATCTATACCATCCCCAGTCAGTGTCCAGTCATTTAAAATATAACCATCATAATCATATTGACTTTGAATAGCAAAATAGAGCATTAAAAAGACAACCACTGCTAAAGTGATCTTAACATACTTGCCCATCTAGACACCTCCTTTTCACTTATTATATCAAAAGGAAATGTCCAATATATGACCAAAATGAAAGCAATTAAAAAACTATCAAAACTCTTTAGGTGATATACTCAACAATTACCGCAAACATTTCCCTAAAATAGTAGTTAGGTATTAAATACTGCAGAGTTCTTGACCCCATACCATCAACTTCATGACCTGCTTCTTTGGCAATTCTAATAGCCCTTAGAAGATGAAAACGACTTGAAACGACTAATACATCTGGCTCAGTCTGACCTCTTTCTCCAAAAATCTTATATGAATAGGCAATGTTCTCTCTAGTGCTAGTTGATTGATCTTCTTGTATAAGTCGATTGATAGGGATACCTTTTTCAATTAAATAGTTTTCCATGGCCTGAGCTTCTGTCAGATTCTCACCAGGCCCTTGGCCGCCGGATAAAACTGCTATAGTTTGAGGGTGATCAACTAAATATTCATAGGCTACATCCAGTCTATATTTAAGAGTGAGAGATATTCGATCGCCTTGTACACCAGCCCCAAGTACAATTAAATAGTCATAGTCTTCATCACTATGGTCTATGAATGCAGTTCTTAAGATAAACGCCTCTACTATAACAACGATTGAGATACCCATTATGAATAGAATCTTAAACCATTTCTGGTCAAAGAAATACTTATACACTTTTTTAATAGAAAGTAAAATACTTATCAACAACACAAGAATCCATACCGGCTCCATGCCAGCGCCAAAGCCTGATGTGAATAGATAATTTAAATATATGATGCAAAAAATAACCAACGCTCTAAATATGTAAATCATAAGAATTCTCCATAATTATTTATTAATCCATATTATCACATTTCAATTATAACATTTAGTGGGAAATGCTATTTTATTGTTGTCTCCCAATCTTATATAGACGTGTAGTACTATGTAATTTCAGAATAACTTAGAGTTATTTGGAATAAATAAAAAGGGCTATCAGAGTACTTTCTCTGATAGCCCCTATTCATTTTATGCTAAACTAATTATTGAGCTGGAACATATAATTCTTCACCTGCATAAATCAAATTAACATTTGTTAAATTGTTCAAGTCGCCTAATTCTTGATAGGTCATACCATATTCTTTTGCGATTTTCCAAAGAACATCACCATCTTTTATTTCATACATATCAACATCAACAGCATAATCAGCTTCTTTAGGATCAATTCCATCTGCCTTAACAGCTGCATTTAATACGTCACGGATTGGAATATAAGTATCTACAACATTCTTACCATTTGAAAAGTCATAATTATCTCCACCAGTTGCCTGGAAATTATTTACAACCACCTTATAGCTTGCTTCCAAATCTAAAGGAGTCCCGTCTTCAAGTTCTATTGATAATACTCTAGATCCAAACTCAAGATCAAGATCATAAACAACTTTCAATCCACTAAAAGAACCATTACCAACATCTTCATTCCCTATACCATGTTCGATATTATATAGAACGTCTGCTCCAAGTAAGTCCATTGTATAAAGAGTGTTGTCATATGGCATTACTTCATATAACAAACCTACTGTTACATCACCCTCTGGAATCGGTGTTCTTAATCCCCCACCATTCTGGAAGGCAATTTGTGCTCCCGCTTCTTCAGCCATAACTTCACACGTCCAACGACCTAAAGGTGTAACAATTGCTCCATATCTATCATGAGAAACTTCGCCAGTTGCCTGACCTAAAACAACATCCAATATTGGTGATAACTCTAACATCCATTTATCATAGTTTTCTTTAGCTACTGTATTTTCCTCAATATCATCTTTTTCTTTATAGAGATTCAACACCTCAGGAACTACTGTAAAAGACATATCATCCTCTACTGTAATAGTAAGATGAGATAAACTTCTTCCATTCTTGTAACCTTGCACAATTGCAACATCATTCACGTAACCTGCAACTGATGAATGAGAATGGCCTGTAAGTATAGCATCAAGACCTGTTGTTCCTGCAGCCAAATCTGCTGCTTCACCAGTTACTTCTTCAGTTAAATCAGAACCATATCCACCTTGACTAGCACCTAGATGTGTTAATGCCAAAATAATATCTGGTTTACCTTCAGCAGCCTTACCTGCTTCAAGATAATCAACCCATTCCTGCGCTGATGCAACTGGATCTTTAAAATCCAAACCTTCAACGCTAGACGCTAATGATTTAAATAAAGTCTCTGGTGTAGCAATACCAATCATTGCAATTTTAACTCCATCTACTTCTGTTATTAAATATGGAGATGCCCATTCAACAGGAGTATCTGTAGCTTCATCATAAATATTCGATGCTAAGAACGTGAATCCACCGTCTTCAGCCCATTTTACGAAGTTATCTGGACCCCAATCAAACTCATGATTACCAACTGCTGAAGCAACCATACCTAGCATTTTGAACATTTCATTTACTGGTTCTCCAAGAGTTAAGTTGCTTAATGCTGTTCCATTGTAATTGTCACCTGCTGATACAACAAGTGTATTAGCATTTGCTTCTTTTACTCCGCTGATATATTCAACCAGTTTTGCATACCCTAATTCTTTACTACCTTCTTTTAGGCTACCGTGAAAGTCATTAATGCTCAATACTTCAATGACTTTTGGCTCAGCTGCTACAGTAGGTATAGCAAAAGAAAGGACCATTGTAAATACTAATAAAAGTGACAACATCATTTTCAAGTTACGTTTCATTTTGTACCTCCTCATAATAATTTACCTTATGTAATAGACGCTACTTAATCAAAGTATAAGTTTTCTTCACACAGGCTTCTGTTTTCCCTTATTAGTCTATCACAACGAATTCTAGAGTTAGAGGGTACATTAAGTTGCTATGTTATGACATTAATAATAAAATGGGCTAAAGCCCCGTTTTATGGGCTTTTGCCAATATACTTTTTTTGCTATATAGGACTAATTCCCTATGCCTTTTTGTGCAATATAATCCCACTTTTTCAATCGGTTATAAATTCTAATGTTCAATATGTATATTTATGTACTTTCTACTTCATTTTTTTGTATATTCTGCATAATAAAATTTTACAAATAATTTACATTTATTGTAGTATTTAAATATCTGCGGATAATCATTCTCCACTAGCTAACAAAAGAATGTTTAGCTATATGTATTTATGTTATGGCAAATATACTTTTTTGAAGTAAGTATGTTCTCTAATTGTCTGATAATTCAGTTTGGCGCTAGCGTAAAGTTACTGTCGGATGATAAAAGATAAAAGAAAAACACCTATTTGTGATATTATGAGTTTGACAAGAACCAAAAATATTACAGAAGAAGGTGTTTTTCTTATGAATAACAGTATACAGCAATTTATGGAGTTAGGTGTCAAAAAGATTGAAAAAGTCGTAGAAAGTTTCATACATAATGAGGGTATGAATGTCGGTGAGTTTGTGTTGGAGCTGGGTAAGCCCCTCCAAGAGCTGCAAAGAGAAATTGTCGCAGAAACGATCGAAGGGATAGACGAAGTCTATAGAAATTCATCTTACCGTGCCGAAAGATATGTTATAGAACGGTCTAAGGTACCAAACACATTCATAAGTACTTGTGGAGAAATCAAGTACAAAAGGACGTATTTTGAGTCAAAGGAAACAGGTGAATACATATTTCTTGCAGACCAGGCATGTGGCATCATAAAGAATATGAGAAAAAGTGAAGACGTGGTGATAGAGGCTATCACTCATGCCGTCGACAGCAGCTACCGAATCAGTGGTGAACATGCCACGAATACAGAAGACATTATTAGCAAACAAGCTGTCATGAAAGATATTCATTCCCTTGAAGTGCCGGCACTGGTTCCACAAGTCAAGAAAAAGAAGCATATCAAAGTTCTTTATATCAACGCTGATGAAGACCATGTATCTTTACAGTTCAACAAAGAAAAAGGCGATTTGAAAGTTGGCATAAATGGCTATAAGAGCAACACGATAGAACCACGATTGGCTTGTCTGTTTGAAGGTATTGAAAAAGAAAGTGAAGGCAGCAAAAGGAATAAGTTGGTAGGAAAGCACTACTTTGCAGGTGTTTACAAGAATGTAGAAGATATATGGCTAGAGGTTCTTGAATACATAGATGCTGTATATGATGAAGACTATCTAGAAGCCATATACATAATGGGCGACGGTGCTTCATGGATAAAGGCAGGCGTAGATGTACTGGGATCCAAGTGCCATTTTGTGCTGGATAAGTTTCACTTGAACCAAGCAGTCATGAGAGCGATCGGTCACCTGGAAGATTCTGTAGGTGATGCAAGAGATGCCATATATGATGGGATCAGCTATGAGGATAAAGAATCCATCAAAAAGGTTTTTGAGATAGCCACAGAATGGGCAGAAAGTGATAATAAACGAGAGC
>PPCM01000275.1_pt1 | contig 61517 bp, 60 predicted proteins | sample 1555541 | NCBI WGS metagenome assembly PPCM01 (sample SAMN05284479, study PRJNA326546) | Marine sediment metagenome, whole genome shotgun sequencing project. | isolation source: marine sediment | place: Germany: Wadden Sea | collected 2012-09-05 | reverse complement strand
TAGACTTGTAAACTTAAAGACGACAGTAAATAAAAAAACTGTTGTCTTTTTTGTATACTTAAAATAGGAGGTGGATTATGGGAAGACCAAAAGGAAGCACAGGAAAGAAAAACAGAAAGTGGACTGTTGAGGAGAAACTAAGAATAGTAAACCGTGTACTAGAGAATATAGAATCATTGGAGACAGTAGCCAAAGATGAAAACATCAATAGTGGTCAACTTCATCACTGGATAAGAAAATACAGAGATGGAGGTGTTGAGGAACTAGGTGCAGATCGAAGAGGTAGAGTAGCTAAGTTCACAAGGAAGAAAAACTTAACTCGTGAGGAACAATTAGAGTATGAAAATTTATTATTGAAGATTGAATTAGAAAGACTAAAAAAGGGATATCAAGTGAAAGGAGGTGGAAAAAACAAGGAATACGTTTCTACATCCAACAAGAATTCAAAATAATAGAGGCAATTCATGAGGAGTATGGGGCGTACTCAATTAGTTTTCTTTGTAAACTTTTAGATGTACATAGAGGAAGTTATTATAAGTGGTTAAAAAACAGAGATAACGTTACACAATATGAACAAGATAGAAAAGACTTGGAACCTTTTATTGAAGAGATTCATAAGGAATATCCATCATTTGGTTATCATATGATTGCATCATGCATTAGAACGAAATATGGTTGGGATATAACGGATAATCTAGTTCATAAGGTATGTAAATACTTGGGAGTTAAATCTAAAACAAAGAGGTATAGAAAATATAATAAACCTGGTGATGAGCATAGAAAGTTCGAAAACCTAATTGGAAGAAACTGGAAAGCTACAAGACCATTGGAAAAGATAGTATCTGATATGACAGTAATTAAGCATAGAGGAATCAATTATGAAGTCACATTTTACTTTGATATCTTTTCAAGATCAATAATCAGTTATGCATCTAGCCCGAAACAAAACGATATAAAGCCATATTATGTAGGTTTATCAAAAGTATTAGACAAATTAAAAGGAATAAACGACCCGTCAATTTTGCACACCGACCAAGGTACAGTTTACTCCTCATTGGCATTCGAGAATGCACATAAAGATTATAACATTATCCGTTCAATGTCGCGAGCAGGAACTCCCACAGATAATCCAATTATTGAATCATTCAATGGATGGATGAAGTCTGAAATAGAATTAAACTACAGTATTAATGATTGGGAAACCATAGACGATTTCTTAGAACACTACATGAATTTCTACAATTATGAGAGACCAGCTTACGCATTGAAATATAAAACCCCGAATCAATTTCTCATTGAATTAGGGTTTTAAGTGTTTTTTTATTTAATTGTCGTAATTAGTTTGACAAGTCCAAAGCTAGATAAAACTAGCTTTTTCTATTTATAGCAGAAATTGTCTTTTTATTTATTTTATATATAATTAGAGAAGGAGGATATTATTTATGAATAAAATAAATAACGCAAGACTGTTTTATTTTGTACCAATAAAAGACCCTGTAACATTTAATAGAACTTACGAAGATGATTTCTTTTTGGAACTTGAGAGTGTGTTAACGAATGAGTATACTAATCCAGGTCAAGCTACACCGTTAAGATCTTGTATTCACAAAGGTTTACTAAATGTTGAGTCAAATGAATATCCATTTAAAATTTATTATAATCAATTTGCAGATTTTGAAAAATCTTTTTTACACATCATAATTGACGTAGACTCACCTATTAGTTTGAAGGAATTTGGATACCTTATAAATGAAGACTATTTCACAGAATACTATACAGGTAGGGGTAATACTCTTTCCGAACTTCTTACTCTTCTAGGTATTCAAAGAAAAGGTAAATCATTTTTATATTGGCAACTAATAAGCGCTTCACCCAATGTTCCGACTACTTACGAAGAGGTTAGTAAATACGTATTAAAGCATAAGAATCAATTCCATAAATTACTAATTAGGGAAGTTAATTCTCCTGAGGTATTGAGATTTTATAATCATAGTGACAATTTTGAATCCATTTCTAATTTTTATGGTTCTTATGATATGGCATCACCTAACAGTGTTTTACAAATATATACGCACGAAATTGAATCAGCAGAAAAAGACAATAATGGAGAGCTAGTTAGATATCATCAAGACAGACGTGCTTGTTGGTATCTTGCATTAATTGAAGTAGTCTTTTTACAAAAGTTCATTTTAAATGAATCTATTGAAGTGATTAACCAAAACAATAGACTATCCAATAAAAAATCTCTAGATGACATCACAAAAGTAGAGAAAGTACTTGTTGAGTTGCAGGATTATTGGTATTTGGATAATTTAACTCATGAAAACAGCAAAAAATTAATAAACATTCTTAAACATAGAATGGATATTCCAAATACATTAAAAGGAATATTAACAAGAGTTGAGTACACTGAGGATAGTATCCTAAGAGAAATTAGTTCTAAGCAAAACGAATTAGATAGGAGACTTAGCTATATTCTATTTGCTTTAGCCTTTATTAGTCTTATTCCATTGATTTTTGACTTTATATCCGACTTAAGAAATAGTACAGGTGACCGTCTTCTTGTGTGGAGAGACTCTATAATTACAAGCGTCTCAATTCCAATCATTATAGCTATATCGTTGTGGTTTAGAAGTAGACCAAGAAAAAAACTGGGAAGTCGTAGAAAAAAAGACAAAGCTTAGTCAATTGACTAAGCTTCTTTTTATGGTTTTATTGGTGTATTTGATATATCTGGTAAAGGATATAAAAAATCCCAAGTAGATCCTTCTGGGGAATCTGGTATATGTTCAGAATCCATAAATGAAGATGTTTCTCCAAAGAAATAATAATCAACTGGATACCCATCTTGCCATGTTAATTCAAAGTAATAGTACTCGTCATCAATCTTAGCGATGTTCCAAGTGTGACCCTCTCCTGTTGGTACTGTACCCGTTACTGCTATATTATCAATTCCAACTAGATCCAATAAGTATTTAAATGTTCTTGTATAACCTTCACACACAACATCATATCTAGATGCAACACCATCAATATTACCTGTATAATATGTCACTTTAGGTGTTTCACCATCTGATTCATAAGAATAATCTGTTCTTCCTAATATATAGTCATACACAATCTGAACTTTTCTTAGATCAGACATCTGTGGACTAACTCTATCAAGTACTTGTTTTGACATATCAGAAATAGCTTTTTGAGTGTATGCTCTATTATTGTATGTAGCATAAAACTCATCTACATATAAACTAATCTTAACTACTTCTTCCTCTTGTGTATAATAATAAAAACTTTCCAACCAATAATATTCAGGATGGTCTTGTTCTACCATTACTAACACTTCAATGATGTCATCTGTCGTGTATATAAAGTCTGTTGTATCTACTTCACCGAATGCATAATGGTTTTGGGTAAATTCTAAATCATCTGCATTCATGAAGAATGCGTCAGACAACTGAACGATGTCATAATATAAATCAACATACTTTTCCGCATTTTCTCTTGTTTTTAAAAATTCTATTCCATAATCATATACTGCATCTGAAGCGACATACACGTCAAATGTTTGGTCCATGTAATTACCTTCAGCATCTTCTACTCTTACTGTTACAGGTTGAACTCCTAATCCATAATAATTTATAGTATCCAACTCCATAAATGTTAATTCTGAATCACTGTTATCCGAAGAATTTTCAATATAACTCGTCCAATCAATATCTTCTGTACCTACTTGAATTCTTTGATTTTCAATAACATCAAATGTAGGTGGAGTAGTGTCTACAATATGGATTGTTCTCGTTAACTTTAAAGCCTCGTTACCATTTGAATCTATTGCATCATAATATATATAATATGTTCCTACTGTATCGTTATCCACTTCGCCTGTAATTTCTAAAGAAACCTCATCATCATAATTATCCGAAACCACCCCTGCTAGTTCTTTGTAGTCTTCTCCTGCTTCGAGGGTAATGTCTTCTACTCCATTTAAATAAATTATAGGACCTGTCGTATCTACAAGATTAACAACTCTTTCAACAACTGTTTTATTACCACTAGAATCCTCAGCTATGTACGTAATTATTTGTTCTCCTACGAATTTAGTTTCTACAGAATCTAACGTATAAACGACTCTTTCTGCATCATAGTTATCATAAAACATTATTCCCGGGTCTATAAACTCTGCGCCCGCTTCTACTGTGATAGACTCATATTCTTCTGGCACTGAAGGTGTTGTATCTAAAACAATAACCCTTTGTTCTATAGTATGTTTTACTTCTTCTTTAACAACAGCATCATAGGTAACTACATAAACACCTACTGTAGTAGAATCTACTTCATCTTTGTATTCTAAAGTACAACCATCTACTAAACAAATACCACCTAAGCCTTTATCTACTGAATGTACTTCTAGATGGTATTCTAGACCTGAATCCAAAATAATATCCTCATCTTCTACCTTTATACACCCCGTTAAAAAAAGTACTAATATTATTAATATAAATATGTTCTTCATAATAAATCACTTCCAATAATTATATGTGTCTATTTTATCATTAAAAAAGACAAACCCCTATGGCTTGCCTAAATATTTTATTCTATATAGATTGCAAATGGTATTGTATTATTTTTTGTAGTAACAACAAATTCAAATATTCCCCCATTTAAATCCTCTATCAATAACTCTTCTTCATTAAAATACCATGGAGCTTTGATTGTAACTACAGTATCTCCATCTAACTGAATAGTAGCATCTTCAAAATTGAACTCTTCTGGTCTTTTGGTATCGATGCAATAAGAACGTAAATTTCCGTTATAACAATGTGATATAACTAATGGCTTAGTCACCTCTCCGTTTACTTCTAAACGAACCTTTTCACAAGCCAAGGAATCAAATCGTATAATCAGTAATACAAGAAAAACCAAAGCAGCACAAATAACCGCTGAAGCAAGTACAAATCTTTTCATAAAACACTCCCCTTATGAATTCATTATACACTCTAAACACTCTCTCAAAAGTTAAAGTTTCATAACTATTCAGTTTCAAAAAAAAAGAAAAAAAGACTAGCGAACTAGTCTTTATACTTTCATTAGTTTTTCTATTCTATTTTTTTGTATAAATGGAATAATCATAACCACAGCCAATACAACTGTAAAGACATCACTTACTGCTTGAGTCATTATTACACCATTAACATCATAAATAGTTGGTAAATAAAGAATTAAAGGAATAAAGAAGAATCCTTGTCTTGCGACTGAAAGAATTAAAGCCTCAACTCCTCTTCCAAGTGCCTGATAAAATACTCCTATAGTATTAGATACACCTAGGAATAAGATTCCAATTGTATACCAACGCATCGCAATCATTCCATATGCGGTTACTTCAGGACTTGATTGATAAATCTCAAACACTGTTTTATTAAATACATTTAAAATCACAAATGATACTGCTAGGATTATCATCTGAATCTTTAATGCATACCAGAACGACTCCATAACTCTTTCTTTGTTTTTAGCACCAAAGTTATATCCAACAACTGGCTGGAACCCTTGACCGTAACCAAATACAACATAGTTCGGTATCATCGTAACCCTTGTAACTACTCCTAAGGCTGCCAATAAAGCAGTACCACCGTAAGCGATAGCTGCAGTGTTTAACAAACCAATACTAACACTCATTAACAACTGTCTAAAAAATGTTGGAACCCCAATAATGATAATTTGTTTATAAATATCTCTAGTTGGTTTAAAATTCATTACATTAATTCTTAATAATGTCTTCTTTCTTAGATAAAATGATAATAATATAATTGTTGAAAATACTTGTGAAATAGTCGTCGCAATTGCCGCTCCTTCTATTCCCCATCCTAATCCAAAGATAAAGATTGGGTCTAATATAATATTTAATATAGATCCAGCTGCCATCCCAATCATTGAATACATCGCACTTCCTTCACTACGAAGTGAATTATTCATAATCATGTTTACAATTATGAATGCATATCCTATGATGATATATCTACCATAGGCTTTCGCTAAACCTAAAATTTCTTCATTTGCCCCGAAGAACTGTAATACAGGTTCTATATATATTAAATTTAATATAATAACAACTACACCAACCACTAATCCGGTAAAAAATACAACACTCACTACATTATTCGCTTTTTTTGTATCATCCATTCCTAGTAGCCTTGAGACGTAACTTCCTCCACCAATCCCAAATGCTAATCCGATTGCTGAAGCAATTAACATAATTGGTAATACTACTTGTGTAGCTGCAATTGCTTGATCTGATATCCATGAAACAAATATCGAATCCACAACATTATAAATCGCCATAACTAACATCCCAACAATCGCTGGTGCTGCTAGTGTATTAATCGCTTTACTTATTTTTTCGTTTTTTAATAAATTTAGTCTTTTGTCATCCATTAACTTTCCTCCAAACACTCTTTACATTATACATTAATTCTCTAGATATAAATAAAAAATGTTAGGTATTTACCTAACACATTTATATTGGTTCCTCTACTGATTTTTGTAAATATAACCTAGCGAACACAGCTGAGGATAATATCAATCCATCCGCTATTACACCTAACGTGTTAAATAGCTGGAATCCTACTTCTGTAATACTATTTATGAATATTGAACTTATGAATACTAAACTTAATCCAATGCTAACACCAATGATCACAATAACTCGTATCCACTTTATGTCTTTTTGAACTGAATCACGTGAAATTCCGATTAAAGGTATAAGGATAGTAACCCAGCCAATATAAAATGATGCAAGAGCGACTACTTCAAATATATTATACATCGCATCAATCTCATAATAGAAAGAAAAAAAACTGCTAACAAATGTAAATATCATCATCACAACATAAAGAAGAGCAATTTTTTCTCCTATTTCATTCAATCTACTGTTGCTGTTTTCTATAAAGAAAAACAGTAAAAAGATACTTCCAATAAGTTCAGCAATCATACTATACCATGCATATTGGAATATAAATATTAATGCAAACGCAATTATCAATTTTGTATACTTCATAATTTCACCGTCCAAAAATATTATACACTTATTTATTTTAAAAAGTAGTTACAAATCTTTTTCTTTTCAAGAAAAAAACATCCAGGGGATGTTTAATCACTATCTTTTTCAAGTTTTTTTAATTGACCTCTGCTTTGATCCGTTACATGATAATTAATCGTATAATTATCAGGATCTGTTAGTTTCCTACAGGCATTCTTTTTATTAAACCAACTACAGCGAATCCAATCTGACAAATAATTTCTTTCATACTTCCATGTCTTTTCATAGTCAATTTCTATCTTGTACTCACCCTTATAATTAGGTAAATCAATTCCAATAACATACGTATCTAAACCTTTTATAGAGTATCCATTATTTCTAGCGATTTGAACCACATGTTGCCAGAAGTCCAATTCATTATCAGAAACATCATCACTTTTGTAAGAAAATCCTGTTAGTCCATTAATTCTACCTTTGAGAATTCCTTTAAACTTTTTGGAATCATATTCTGTAGGATTATCAATAAAATAATCAAAATATTCGTTCATATCCTCATCAAGCAACTCCAATGTATAATCTATATAGGATTGTGGTACATCTTGTTCAAACACTTTTGTTTCGATTTGATGTACTTGATGGTTTGATCTCGCCATACTTAAAAATATGAGACTTGTAAATGATAAAACAATCATTGTGTTTAATAATACATTAGCTCTTTTATTCATATATACTACCCAAACTATATATAAATCAGTTCATTTCCTTTATGTATATTTTTAACGCTTATAATAGAAATGATAACCGAAGTTATCATTTTTATTCTTCTTCAAGTATCAAAACACTATTACTACTGTCTGAAACTGTATAATCAATTTGATAATTATCTAAGTCATTTAATCTGTTACATGCTGAAACTTTACCGGAATTATGACATTGTACATAATCTACATGATAATTCCTACCTGTATACCACCATGTTTTTTCAAACTCTACATTGATGTGGTACTCAGCTTTATAATTTGGTAGGTCAATTGCGATGATATACTTATCTACACCAGACATTGAATATCCGTTCTTTGAAGTAATTCTTACATACTGTGTATGTGAATCTAATAAGTCATCGGTTAACACATCACCTTTATAAACAAAACCTCTTAATCCATTAATTCTACCTAACAGTACTGCTTTAAATGTTTCAGAGTTATATTCACCTGGTGTATCAACATAAAAGTCAAAATAACTATCAACATCTTCATCAAATAACTCTAACGTATAATCGGTATAAGTCACTGGCACATCTTGCTCAAACACTACTGACTCAACCTTGTGTACATGGTCATTTGATCTTGCAAGTGCGATAAAGACAACACTCGTCATTGCTAATACCAACATAACGTTAACTAGAATATTTCCGTTCTTTTTCATATAGTCACCTTAACCCTTAAAATTAGATGTCTTTTCTCTGTAAATTAAATCTCGCAAATATCGTTGTTGTAATTAGGACCGCATTGATGAACATGACTATAAACTGCATCGGTAACAATACTTCCCACTGTAATACATATACTGCTGCATTCAACACCAATGACTCAATTAAGTAAGCAATCATAATTGTAATCGATAATGTCTGCAACCATCTTATCTTAAACACTCCAGCTTCTGAAGATATACCCAACATGGTACAAATAATACTTCCAGCAAATAAAGTATAAGAGAACCATACGTAGATATTTGCTAAAACTACATGCACTGATTCTGGTGTGTTATCACTAAACAGGAACCCTACATAAAACATAATTAGCCAAAGAACTGAATTTCCTAAAGCAAAGTACATTCCTGTTTTAAAAAACTTGTTTTGTCTTAATCTTCCTAGGGCAATAAACAACATCATATACCCCATGAAATCTAATAATGTGATCACATTTGCACCCTCATATCCAAATAAAAGTATAAATGCAATTATAAGTAAAGAATATCCCATAATTACCTCCAAATATTACACTTTTATTATACCATATTTTGAGTGTAGTAACATCGTTTTTTTCGCTTTATTATGCGAAAATATCTACTATTCACATATTATGACATTTTAGTAATATCGCATAATTACTGCGATGTCCAAAACACCTTTTTTTTCGGCATTTTCTTCTAAATACCAGTACGATTATAGCATAAATAAAAAAGGACAAAATAATTTTTCGAAATAGTTAATTTTTATTTAATTTTTACATCAAAGTATTTCACATGTGACCTTAGCGAATTTTATATAGTCGTTTATTGATCAATTATTACTTTTTTCACTCAAAAATAACGACTATATGTAGTTCTATAATTCAAATATAGTAAGGTATTCATTGTTTAATGTGAAAAAAAATCTCATTGTCACTACATGTGTGAATTTTCCCTTACCTATCGCAAAAATCGATTACATACCTCTTATGTTTTAGTGACTTTTTTGATATAATTTTTACAAGGGGAGGATTTATTATGAGTATATTAATTAAGAACGCAAAAGGGATCTATTATAAGGAAGAAATGATCACTGGAAAGAACATATTGATAGAGAATGAATATATTTCCTATGTAGGGGAAGAGGAAAGATATGCGGACAAAATCATTGATGCAACGGATATGTATGTTATGCCAGGGTTGGTAAACACACATCATCATTTATATCAAACATTTACAAGAAATATTCCAGCGGTTCAGAACCTTGAATTATTTCCTTGGTTGAAGTACTTGTATGAAATTTGGAAATATTTAGAAGAGGACACGATCTATTACAGTTCTCTTACAGGAATGATGGAGTTAGTTAAATACGGTTGTACTACTGTTTTTGATCATCACTATGTATTTAGATCAGATAAGGAATGTGCATTTATTGACGAACAATTTAAAGCTGCTAAAGATTTGGGGGTTCGTTTCCATGCATCACGAGGTTCGATGGATTTAGGTGTTAAAGATGGTGGTTTGCCACCAATGGCTGTCGTTCAGCCTTTACAAGATATTTTAGATGATTCTGAAAGATTGATTAAAAAATATCACGATACTTCTAAATATTCTATGAATCAAATCGTATTAGCACCTTGTAGTCCTTTCAGCGTTACTGATGAAGTAATGATTGAATCTGCAAAACTAGCTCGTAAATACGGTGTACGTCTACACACACATTTATGTGAAACCTTAGATGAGGAAAATTACTGTTTAGAGACTGTTGGAAAGCGTCCTTTAGCATATATGGAAAGTTTAGGATGGATTGGAAATGATGTTTGGTTTGCTCATGGAATCTATTTTAACGATGAAGAACTAAAGAGATTACAGGAAACACAAACTGGTGTAGCACACTGTCCTGTATCTAATATGAAGTTATCAAGCGGTATCGCTAGAATCAGTGAGATGGACGAACTTGGTATACCTGTTGGATTAGCAGTGGATGGTTCTGCTTCTAACGATGGTTCTAACCTTCTTTATGAGTTAAGAACGGGGTATTTGTTACAACGTTTAAAATATTCAAACGATTCTATCTCGTCTAAGAGACTATTTGATATTGCTACTAGAGGTGGCGCAAAAATCTTAGGACGAAATGACATTGGGATTATTGAAGAAGGAATGGCAGCGGATCTATTTATGTTTTCTAGCAACAACATCGCTTATGTAGGTACTGATGAAGATCCACTAGCTATTTTAACAACAGTAGGTGTTAATCACCCTGTTGATTATACAATCATCAATGGTAAGGTAGTTGTAGAACATGGAGAGATTGTAACATTAAACGAAAAAGAAATTATAAAGAGTGCTGAAAAAGCTTACAAAAATTTTAGAGATAATTAAAAGAAACCCATCCTAAATGGATGGGTTTTATTTTGTTCTATTAACGTTATATGTAAAATAGTCTGGAAGCATTGAATGTCTGTGACTCGCTATTATGCGTCCTTGAGAGTCATATAAATATTCTTCTATCGCCATGATAGGAGTTTCTTCGGGGACACTCATTACTTTATTTAAAAACTGTCCTGCTTTTGTTACAATTATTTTTGTCTTTGAACGTACACCAATTTGATATAACGCTTCTTTTGTAAATTGTGAAACTAACTTTTTATCATTAAGATCAATATTGTGTTCATTTAAAATGAACACAGGTACCATACATAATGTGTAAGCACATACTTTTTCCTCTGTACTAAAATCTCGATGTAAGACCATAATTAAATCACTTGATCCTATTTCCATCATTTTTTGTGAGTAAGTACTTGGCGGCTCAAATAGAATGTTAATCAGTCTTTCTTCTAGCTTTTTATTGCTGAAGTGATCTGGAATACAACTTAGTTTTTCTAAACCTACTTCTAAACTCTTAGAATTGTTTAAAACAAAATTACCTTTACCCTGTTTATTTTGAATTAAACCATTCTCTTGCAAGATTAAAAGTGCTTGTCTAAGGGTACCTCTACTCACATTGTATGTTTTGGCAAGTTCGTTCTCACCAGGCAATTTTTCTCCGATTGCATACGTACCTGCGTTGATCTTATCGTAAATCTGATTGTAAACATCAACGTAACGAGGTTTGTCTTTTATATTAATTGTCATATTGTATCAATCCTGTCTTTCTATACCAATTACATCTTAACGAAAATAACCAATTCTGTCCAATATTCTTCTCGAAGACTCTGTGACATTTCTTTTTGCTTCTTCTGGATTTAATTTGAGGTGTTCTCTATCTTTATAAACAAATTCACCATCCACTAATACATCGGAAACATTTTTAGAATTTGCAGCATATACGATTGCGGATACTACATTACTAAAACTATCATTATGAACTGGATTCATATTTGCATGTGTTTTATCAAAACAAACGATATCCGCGTATTTTCCTACTTCAAGAGATCCTATTTGATGGTCCATCCATAAACATTTTGCAGCGTTTATAGTAATTAACTTCAACGCTTCATACGCATTTAATAACGTTGGATCATCTTCTTTCATTTTTTGAATCAGGATTCCTGTTTTCAAATCTGATAATATATCAAAACTGTTATTTGATTGAACTCCGTCTAGAGCCAATGATATATCTACATCTAACTCTTTTAATCCAACATAATCCATGTATCCAGAGCATAGTTTTAAATTACTCACAGGATTATAACTAGCTTTAACTTTATATTTGGAGAATATTCGTTTGTCATCTTCACTTAAATGAATACTGTGAGCGGATAATGTTTTACAGTCAAACATCCCTATGCTCTCAAGATACTTTGTTGGAGTCATTCCATGTTGTTTTATGGAATCATTAAATTCCGTTTCCGTTTCAGCTATATGTATATGAATGATTAAATCATCCTCTTTTGCTAATTCAATTACTTCTTTAAGTGTTTCGGTGCTACATGAATAAATGGCATGTGGTCCAATACATGGATAAATCCTATCTACTGGATCATTTTTATATTTTTGTAAAAATTGTTTTGCCTTTTCGATTGGTGAATCCGTTTCTGCATTTGATCCACTAAAAACCGTAGCCGCTATAAACGCTCTTAATCCTGAGGCTTCTGCAGCTTTTGCGATTGCTTCACTATAATAAAACTGATCTGCATATGTTGTAACACCACTTTCTGTAAGCTCTAAACAACTTAAGATTGTTGCGTTATATGCATCATCAAAAGTCATATGTTTTTCCGCAGGCCATATGTAGTTATTCAACCAATCCATTAAATATAAATCATCCGCCATTCCCCTAAACAAAGGGGAATGCGTATGCGTATGTGTATTAATAAATCCAGGTAAAACAATTTTACCATCTAAGTTAATTGTTTCACCCTGTATTAGTTTTTCGTTCATCTCGCCAACATAATCAATTGTATTATTATTTATAACAATCATTCCATTGGCAAAGAATGGATTCGAATCATCCATAGTGATAATTGTACAATTAATTAACGTTTTCATAGATTAGCCTCTTTTCGCCATCTCAAATTGATAAATCGTTTCTAAAACGACTTCAATTTCTTTTTCCCATGCTTCTGCTAATTTTGTATTTTCTTTTGTATAAATAACTTCCCCTGTTTTTAAGTTACCTGATACACCACAAATACAAGCGACTCTAACATCTCTCATATGACCAACTGTGAATAACGCAGAAGCTTCCATTTCGATATTTGATACTTTAAGTTTAATTAACTTATCAATCCATTCAGGAGTTTCACCGTAAAACGCGTCATCTGTAGCACTAATACCTGTAAATACGTTTACTTCACTATCAGCTGTGATTTTTCTGGCCACTTGATCTAATAAATGAGTAAACTGCATATCTGGTATTGCCGGGAATTGATCCGGAACATAAAACTTTGATGTCCCTTCATTTTTCATAGCTCCAGTAGAGATTAATAAATCTCCAATTCTCATTTCATCTTTTAAAGCAGCACTTGAACCAATACGGATTAACGTCTTCGCTCCAATGTTGATTAACTCTTCAGCAGCGATTGCCGCAGATGGACAACCCATACCAGTTGAAGTCACACTTACTTTGACCCCTTTATAAGTACCAGTAAACGTTCTATGTTCTCTATGATTAGCCATTAATTCAGCATTGTCCAAATATTTTGCAACTCTATCAGCTCTTGCTGGGTCTCCTGGTAATAATACATATTCTCCGATTTGCCCTGGTTCTAATGCAATGTGATATTGTTTTGCATTTTTTGTTACTTCTTCTTTATTTAAAATACTCATATTCATTCTCCCTTAATTTACTTTGTCGTTTTTAATGATGTTTCTCATACCTTCAACACCAACTTCGATGGCTTTGAATTCTACACCATGAGGATATCCCTCGTTATTGGCTTTGCTTGTCTCCATGCTAGTTGCAGAAACCAATACAGTCGCTGCTCTAACACCCAGTGATGCTGCTACGATAAATAATGTAGCCGATTCCATCGATGTACTACTCGCTCCACCTCTAACATAAGAATTCCATTTGTTGATCAACTCAGGTCCTATTGGTTTTGTTTCCGGACTAGTCTGTGTAAAGAATGAATCTTTTGTAATATTGACTCCAGTAACTGGTTTATAACCTAAATAATTTGATGCATTTTCTAATTGTCTTACTAAATCATAGTCTGGGATTGCAGGGAATTCCATTGGTAAATAATGTAAAGATGTTCCTTCCATTCTTACCACTCCTGTTGGAATCACTACATCCCCTTTGTTTACTTTTTTACTTGTAGAAGCACATGTACCAATTCGAATAAATGTATCCACACCAATTGTGGCTAGTTCCTCCATACAGATAGCGGCACTTGGTCCACCGATACCTGTTGAAACTACTAGTACTTTTTCTCCCTCTAAGTACCCTTCAAAAGTAGTAAACTCTCTGTTTTGTGCAATTTTTTTATAGTTGTCCAAATGAACTGCTATTTTTTCACAACGATCTGGACTCCCTGGAACGATTGCATACTTCGCTCCGTTTTCTTTTGTTAAATTTAAATGTAATAATTTTTCCATCCTAACTACCTCTCTGACACGTCATACAAGTCTCCTAGTGCCTCTGGTGCACTCGACGTACTATTTGATAACCATAATACGATTACTGTTGCTACATACGGCAACATTTTGTAAAACTCTGCAGGAATGAAACTCAAATTGTCAAAGAAGCCAATTCCTGAATATGTATTTGCAATCGTCTGCATAAATCCAAAGAATAATGCAGAACCGAATAATCTTTTGATGTTCCAACGACTAAATACAACTACTGCTACAGCTAAGAATCCATATCCAGATACATTCGCCGTAAACTCTACTGATGTAGGGATAACAAAGACAATTCCCCCTAAACCAGCTAAAATTCCTGATATAACAACAGCTGTGAAACGAATTTTTTCAACGCTTGCACCAGCTACTGCTACTGCATGTGGACACTCTCCACAAGCTCTTAATCTTAAACCAAATTTTGATTTTGTAATTACAAACAATCCGATTAAAAACACTGCAATCGCAACGTATGTTGTTAAATACGCTCTTTCAAATAACAGTGGACCTAAGATTGGAATTTTTGATAATACAGGTACTGACTCTATAAAGAAATTATTTAAAAACGCGATATTTCTAGACCCAGTAACCTCTTTTGCAACAAACATAGTTATTGCAGGTGCTAATATATTCAACGCCATACCACTAATCGATTGATTTGCACTTATATATACAGATGCATACGCATGTAATGCAGCAAACAATCCTCCACCAATCATCGCAACGATCATTGCCATTATTAATGCTAGTTGTGGCGGTAAACTTTCACCAAATAAGAATAAAAAAGTAACACCAGTAAATGCTCCGAATACCATTAATCCTTCTAAAGCGATATTGACGATACCAGATTTTTCTGAAAACAGTCCTCCTACAGCTACTACCAAAAGCGGCATAGAGAAAAACAACATTTGTTGTAACAAGAATAAAATATCACTCATCTATCTCTCCACCTTTCGTAACTTAAACCATTTTCTAGCAAGTCCTTGGAAGATGACAATTAAAGCACTGAAGTACACGATAGTACCTGTAATAATACTAATTATCTCAACAGAGAAATCATACATTTGCATATATTGACCTCCCACTTTTAAATATCCAAAGAATAATCCTGCTAAAAAGACTCCAATGGGTTCACTAAATCCTAATAAGGCAACAGAAATACCCATGAATCCCTCCGAAGGCATTACATCAACAACAGATATATATTTACCTACAGAAGTTAAATATATAACTGCTCCTGCTAATCCGGCTAAAATCCCTGAGATTACAAATGCTTTGATAATACTAGACTTTTCATTAATTCCAGCATACTTACTAGCATCTTTATTAAACCCTACAGCTTTAAGTTCAAATCCTAGTTTCGTTTTATTCAAAATGTAGTAGATGACTATTACTGCGATAACCGCAATTAAAAATCCACCCTGTGCATTAGAATATGGGAATAATTTATCCAATCCGAATTTCGGAATTGTCGACTTTACTGGTAAAGTCATATTTAATAAATCATTATAAACAGTTCTCACAATTAAGAAGTTTACAAAAAACAATGCTATATAGTTCATCATGATACTAGTTACTACTTCATGAATCCCTTTTTTCGCTTTTAAATATCCTGGAATAAAGGCCCATACACCACCTGCTAACCCCGCAAAGATTGTAGCTACAACCCATTGGAATGGTCCTAAGAATGTCCACTCTACTCCTATATAAATAGCAACATAACTACCTAAAATCATTTGACCTGTTGCCCCGATATTAAACAAACCTGTTTTAAATGCAAAGGCGATGGCAAGTCCAGTAATAATAATTGGTGTTGAATAATAGATCACATTTCCAAAATCAGAAAACCCTGCCGTGATCATCGTAAAGAATGCTGGAAGTGCTTGTGATGGATTAGAAGATAACAATAAAAGCAACCCTACTAACAAACCACCTAGGATTGCCAAAAATGCTGAATAAATCGAAATATACTTTTCGTTTCTCAATGTAAATTTTTTCAATATCCTGCACCTCTTTTCGCACCTGACATGTACAACCCAAGTTCTTCAACTGTTACATCACTAGGTTTTACATTCGCTACTACTTCTCCTTCAAATAAAACGATAATACGATCAGAAAGATTCATTACCTCATCCAACTCCAATGAAGAGACAAGTACAGCTTTTCCTGCATTTCTTGCTTCGATTATTCGTTTATGTACAAACTCTATTGCTCCGACATCCAACCCTCTTGTTGGTTGAACCGCTATCAATAGGTCATAATCCTTTGACATCTCTCTCGCTAAAATTGCTTTTTGCTGGTTCCCTCCAGATAATCCTCTTGTTTTAGAAACCGCACCTTGTCCAGAACGTACATCATAATTTTTTATAAGTTCTTCTGCATATTCTCTAATTGCATCAAACTTTAATCTTCCCTTTTCTTGAAACTTATCTGTGAAGTATTCTTGTAGTATGAAGTTATACTCCAGTGGATAATCCAAGACCAAACCGTGTTTGTGACGGTCTTCTGGAATATGTGATATTCCTTTTATGGTTCTTTCTCTAATAGATAGATCCCCGATTTCTTCATTTAAAAATGAAATACTTCCCTCATAATCCATACGTAATCCGGTTATTGAATGAATTAACTCTGTTTGACCATTCCCATCAATACCAGCTATACACAGTACCTCGCCTTTTTTTACATCAAAAGAAATATCATTTAACTTATGTTTTCCCGTTTTACTTTTTAGATTTAAATTAGAGACATTAAACACTACATCTTTTTGGGACGTTTCTTCTCTAGTTAATGAAGAATCAATATCTCTACCAACCATCAGTCTACTCAGTTCCTCTTTTGTTGTTTTTTCAATATCCAATGTATCCACTAATTCCCCTTGTCGTAACACACTGCATCGGTCTGCTACAGACATGATTTCGTCTAACTTATGAGTTATTAATAAAATTGATTTCCCTAAGTTTTTGAAATTTTTAATAATTTGCATTAAATCCTCTATTTGTTGAGGTGTTAACACAGCAGTTGGTTCATCAAATATCAAAATATCTGCATCTCTATAAAGCATCTTTAAAATCTCAACTCTTTGTTGCATCCCAACAGTAATTTCTTTGATGTATGCATCAGGATCTACTTCTAACTTATACTCTTTGCTCAGTTCTATCACTCTGTCTCTCGCTTTAGATAAGTCTACAGCTAGATTTTTAGTATCTTCCATACCAAGAATGATGTTTTCTAACACCGTAAAAGTTTTAACCAACTTAAAATGTTGGTGAACCATTCCGATCCCAATCTCATTTGCATGTTGAGGTCCTTTAAGATGTACAACCTCACCATTTATTATGATTTCTCCTGAAGTTGGTGTATAAAGCCCATATAATATACTCATTAATGTAGACTTTCCTGCACCATTTTCGCCTAATATAGCATGAACTTCGTTTTCACGAAGTTCAAGCGTTATATTATTATTGGCAACTACTCCTGAGAATTCTTTTGTTATATTCTTCATCTTAAGAACAGTTTTCATTTCATTGCCTCCCAAACAACTATTCCACTACAGTTACAGTTGTTCTTTCAAGGTTTAATTGATCTGCAGATTCTGCAGCATCATCTTTACCAACTACGACTTCACCACTAATTAGTTTAGCTAAGATTGCATCATAGTCTGCTTGTGTGAATGAATTGTATCTATCAAATCCTTCTGTTAAGGCTACTCCGCCTACAGCTGCATCTAACGTAACAACTTGTCCACCACCAAATTCACCATTGTAATATTGTTCAATAGCGTTTGATACTGACATTGATAACATTTTTAATGCGTTTGATAAAACTGAGTCAGATAAATCTCTTTGGTCAACATCTACACCAATTACGAATTTATTGCTTGTTTCAGTAGCTGCACTAGAAATACTATTAATAATTCCACCACCAGCAGAGAAAATTAGTTCAGTTCCATCGTTATACCATGAAGCAGCTAATGTCTTAATTTCAGGTTTCGGATCAAAACCACCTACATAGTTATACATAATGTTTACATTTACACCCATTTCTTGTGCTGCATATTCAGCACCTTGAACGAATCCGTACCCATATCTGATAACTGCAGGTACAGCGATTCCACCCATGAATCCTAGTTCAGTATATCCATCTTTTACAGCTGAATACCCTGCTAAGAATCCACCTTGTTCTTCAGCATAGAAGATAGAATGTACATTGTCTTTCATGGTAAAATCAGACCAGTCAGCACTATGCGGTGTAGCATCTAATAAAATAAATTTAGTATCCGGATACTTCGTTTGTGCTTCAAATACTACTTCACCAAACGCGAACCCTGGACATACTACTACTTCAGCTCCACCCTTAACAGCTAAACCGATTGCATCTAGTCTAGCAGTAGCTGATTGTTCAGTAGGACGATAATACTTGTGAGAAATATCATTCTCTTCTGCATATGCTTGAACACCTTCCCAAGCACCTTGGTTAAATGATTTGTCATCTACATTACTATAGTCAGTTACTAATGCAAGTTCATACTTTTCACTAGTACAAGCTGATAATGATAATGCCAATGCCATAAATAAAAATACTAAAATCTTTTTCATCTCTTTTGTTCTCCCTCATCTTTCAAGTTTCTATGTTGTACAAGTTCCACACTTGTTCAACAAGTTAATTTACAGTACCATGAAATCGTTATCAGGTCAAACCTAATTTGTAAGAAATTTATTAGAATAAACAGATAACCTGAAGTTAGGTTTTTCTAACATTCACAACTCAAAATGTAAATTGACTTCAAAAATAATGAATGCTATAATGAGCCAAAATTGTATCAATAGGGGGATATATGAGTAATCAAAAAGATATTGAGTTTATGAACTTAGCAATAGACCTTGCAGAAAAAGCACTAGAAAACGGAAATGAACCATTCGGAGCTATTTTGGTTAAAGATAATAAAGTAGTATATACAAATGAAAACCAAATCAATTCAAAAACAGACCCTACCTACCACGCAGAAATGGGATTAATACGCGATTTTTGTCAGGAAACTGGTATTACTAATCTAAAAGAGTACACACTATATTCAAGTTGCGAACCTTGTTATATGTGTTCTGGTGGAATGGTCTGGGCAGAACTTGGTAGACTTGTATATGCTGCATCTGATATTGATTTAGAAGGATTAATTGGCGGGATTCCCAAAGAGCCTAGTAAGAAAGTTTTTAAAACTTCTCACCATAAACCAGAAGTGACTCCCTATGTTTTAAGACAAAGAGGTGTTGAAGTTCTTGCAAGGCATTTTGATACGAGCTTTTATAAAAAATAACATACTACTAACAATAAAACGAGAACCCTTAAAAGAGTTTTCGTTTCTTTTCAAACTTGTTGTACAACTTTTATTAAAGAATTATTACAAAAAAAAATGCCTTGTGGCATTCTTTTATAATACAACTCCATCAGAGTCAATTCTTAGTTTTAATGAAGCATCATTCATTAACTTAATAAGTAATATAAACTGAATCAGATTTATAATAAATGCCACAACAAATATGATAGGTAACATAAATGTAACAAGAATCATCACTTGCGAAGCAAGGAATAACTTCCATACTAATGAAGCTTGATCATCTATTTGAATAATTTCTTGACGTTTCGCTTCTTCTTGAACACCAAATAGAAGATTGTACATGAATAATATACCCATAACTACACCAAAGATTATAACAGCCCACACAAGTACATCTACATCAGTAAATGATACTACTTGAACATTAACTCCAAACCCAAATAGTTCTAATACTGAAAGTATCATTAATGGGATGGTGTACATTCTTGCTTTTTGATAGTGTTCATTCTCTTTCATTAACTCTGATAACCCAAAAAAGAATAAAGCGTAAGCAACTATATCGGGCAATACATCAAAAGATCCTAAATTAAAATCGAACATGAAAATTGCACCGATCATCATTTTTTTATATGGATTCATTATTTACCTACTTCATTTGGAATCTCGTAATACATTGTGAGATCTCTCTGATTTTTGCATTCTTTTTAAATTCAAATCGTAACATACCATGACCAGCTACAAATAATTCTAATTCACTATCTGCACCTAATAATTTCATACGTTCCCATGCACCAGCAGTACGCACTGAGTAAACATTAATTTTTGAATAAGGAATTGAACTGTATTCAACTCGTTTATCAATCAATCCAGAAACGTCTATCGCAATAATTCTATAGTTTGTAAATACAACACCATCTCTAAGAGACTTATAAGACTCGATTACTTCTTCTCCTTCAATTAATAAACCATCTACTTTCTCAGCGTATGACTCATCTAATTTTAATTTAAAAGTACCTTTGTTTTGAAAATCTAACATAATAATCCTCCTCTTAATAACTGTTTTAATTATAATCAATATCTCTTAAATATAAAAGATAGATTCTTGTTTGATATAAAAACATTACATTTGTACTAAAGAAAGGAAGTAACAGAATACTTCCTAATCATTTATATAGAATATATATCTTCTTTTTCTTTCGTTTAAATCCACCTTTGATTGGTAAAAGTTAGAATATGAACAACCCATAAGCAATCATGTCAATAAAAGTGACAATATACGGATAAATCGTAAACGTGACTATACCAAACACATCTAGACCAAGTAACGCGATTCTTGTTAAGAATGCAATAGTTGTTAAAACCATCCCAGCGATAAAACTTTTATTAAAATGCACATTATAAGTTGTGTAATGTCTTATTCCTATAAGAATCAAAATATATCCAATCGTTATTCGCTAACTACAAAAAAATCTATATCAAATACAGTAACTTTTAAAAACACCTTCTAGCAAATAGATTAACGTATATACTCCTTAGATTAAATTGAATCTATTCCTTTATATTCTTCTCTTTCAAATCCTTTTTTACACTTGATAACCAATACTGCGGTAAGTATTGACACCAAAACTAACACTCCATCAAAAATACCCATTAATGCATTTTGCGTAAATACTGCGTTTTGAATATGGATATAATCAAAACGTTGACCCCATATTCCAAATAAAAATAACGCTATGATGTATAGGGTATATCTAGCGATTGGGTAGTTTTTATTTTTAGGTCTTAACGCTTCTATTCTAATTCCTAAAATAATACTAAATAGTGCTAAATACTGAAATACATTTGCTACCCTTTCGATTCCAAAATACATCGCCTCATTTGGATCTAATAATCGAAAAGCCCTATAATCAGCTAAAAGATCAAGCCATCTTGTTAATACAATAAAAAGGAAAAAGATAGAAACCGATAAAAAAAAGTTCGCTAATCGGAAATGTTTATTATAACTATTTAAACTTTTTCTTAAAGCATATATAACTAAAAAACATCCTACGAACTCTAACCAATATCCAAAACCAACAAATTCACCACCAAGTAATAAGAGAACGCCAATACTAAAAATAATTCCAGTCATTATAACCCCTCCTTGTTTGTGTAATTATAACAAATTATTTTAATATATTCAAATACTTTTTTATACATCAAAATTCAATATAACAAAATTCATAAATAATGAAAGGATTGCAAAATATTGTATAAACGCTTTCATTTAACTAGTTACAAAGGGACTTTTATTTGTTAATATGTATGTGGAAATGAAATATAAATTACGTGAGGTTAGATATGATTTTATTAGATGGACACACATTAACTTTAAATAAGTTAGCTAGCATTATGGCTGGCGAAAAAATTGGTATTGCGGATGAGGCAGTTACAAGAGTAAATACCTCTCATGAAGCTGTACGAAAAATAGTACGTGAAGAACGTGTAGTATACGGAATTACTACTGGATTCGGTTTATTCAGTGAAAAGTTTATCGATCGTGATAAAGTATACGAATTACAAATCAACTTAATTAGAAGTCATGCAGTAGGTGTTGGGGAACCATTCGATGAAGATGTGACTAAATTAATGTTGGTATTACGTGCTAACGCACTTCTTAAAGGACATTCAGGTGTACGAATTGAAGTAATTGAACAACTAGTTCGATTTTCTAATCTAGGTATTTTACCTGTTGTACCTAGTAAAGGATCTTTAGGTGCAAGTGGAGACCTAGCTCCTTTATCTCACTTAGCGTTACCGCTATGTGGAGAAGGATTTGTTTTATATGAAGGAACAAAGTATCCAACAATTGAAGTATTAAACAAATTGAGTATTAAACCTCTTCGTTTACATGCAAAAGAAGGGTTAGGTTTAATCAACGGTACTCAAGCTATGACAGCTATGGGTGTCAAAGCATACCTACAAGCAGAAAAACTAGGATACTTATCTGAATACATTTCATCATTGACAATCCAAGGACTAGAAGGAATTATTGATGTATTCGATGAGGAAGTACACGTTTCAAGAGGATACCAAGAACAAATTGATGTAGCTGCTCGTTATAGAGATTTATTAAAGAACTCTGAATACACAACAAAACAAGGTGAAAAAAGAGTTCAGGATGCATATTCAATTCGTTGTATTCCACAAGTACATGGTGCAATTTGGCAAGCACTTGGGTATGTTAAAGAAAAATTAAGTATTGAAATCAATGCTGCTACTGATAACCCCTTAATCTTCGATGATGGAGACCGTGTAATTAGTGCAGGAAACTTCCATGGAGAACCAATGGCATTCGCAATGGACTTCATGAAATTACCGATGTGCGAAATTGCAAATATTTCAGAAAGAAGAATTGAACGTATGGTTAACCCTGCATTAAACAATGGTTTACCAGCATTTTTAAGTATGAATGAAGGATTAGAAAGTGGAGCGATGATTTTACAATACTCGGCTGCTTCATTAGTAAGTGAAAATAAAACACTAGCACATCCAGCTAGTGTGGATAGTATCCCATCAAGCGCAAATCAAGAAGATCATGTGTCAATGGGTACAATCGCTGCTAGACATGCATACGAGATTATTCAAAACTCATACAATGTATTAGCGATTGAATTATTCTGTGCTGCACAAGCATGTTACATTCATGGTGAAGATGGGTTAAGTCCAAAAACAAAACGATTCTATCAAGATTATAGAAAACAAGTTTCTCATTATGATGAAGATAGAATGTTTAGCTTAGATATTAATAAAACTGTAGAATTTATGAAGGAAGTTGATTTGAATGAATAAACTATTTATCAACATTTCAGAATTACTAACAATGGATTACAGTACTTCTTCTCTTAGAGGAAGTAACATGAACCAGTTAAACATAATAAAAGATGCTTACCTGTTAGTTCAAGATGGGAAAGTAGCTGAGTATGGATCTATGAACGATGCATTCTCAATCACTGGAGATACTTCTGACATTATTGATTGTAAAGGGAAAATGATAACACCAGGTTTAGTAGATTCACACACACATCTAGTGTTCGGAGGATCACGTGAAAAAGAGATTGCGTTAAAACTGCAAGGTGCGAGTTATTTAGACATCTTAAAAATGGGGTTTGGAATTCATTCTACTGTAGAGGCCACTAGAAAAGCTAGTTGTATGGAGTTGGCTCAAAAAGCCGAAACAGTTGTACATACGATGAACGCATTTGGAGTTACGACTATTGAATGTAAATCAGGTTATGGATTAGATGAAGAAACAGAATTAAAACAACTTTGTGCTGTCGACAAAATCAATACAGCTTCAACATTAGTTAAAACATATTTAGGTGCTCATGTAATCCCAAAAGACAAAACATCAACAGAACATTTAGAAGAATGTAAAAAATTTATCCAAAAACATAAAGATCAATTTACATTTGTAGATATCTTCACTGAAGATTCTGTATTTAATCTAGAAGAATCAAAAGACTTTTTAGAGTTTGCGCAAGAAGAAGGATTAAAGGTAAAAATCCACGCCGATGAGATTGTTGCATTAGGTGCAGCGGAGATGGCAGCGGAAATAGGCTCAGCTTCTGCTGATCATTTAATCGCTACTGAAATCAGCGGAATTAAAGAATTAGCGAAGACAGATACAGTATGCAATTTATTGCCGGCAACAAGTTTTTATTTAAACAAACCATATGCTAAAGCAAGAGAGATGATTGATTCCAATTGTATCGTTAGTTTATCTACCGACTACAACCCAGGAAGCAGTCCTTGCGAAAACATACAGTTTGTGATGAATTTAGCACTACTTAAATACAAAATGACTCCTGCTGAGATTTGGAATGCAGTTACTGTAAATGCTGCATACAATCTAGGTGTTGAAAAAGGAAGTCTAAAAGTTGGAAATGACGCGGATATCGTCATTTGGAACTGCGATAATCATGAATACCCTCTATATCATAATGCTGTAAATGATGTAGATAAAGTATATATAAACGGAATATTAATAAGGGAGAACTTAAAATGAAAAAATTAGTACAATGCGTACCAAACTTTTCTGAAGGTAGAGATGCCGAAAAAATCGAAAAAATAATTGATTCTTTTAGAGGAAAAGAAGGGGTAAAACTATTAGATTATTCATACGATAAAGATCACAACAGATGTGTTGTTACAATCGTAGGTGAACCTCAAAAGGTAAAAGAATCATTAGTCGTTGCCTTTGGTAAAGCAAAAGAATTAATTGATATGACAAAACATGAAGGTCAACATCCAAGAATGGGTGCTGTAGATGTATGTCCATTTATTCCAATTAAAAATATGGATATCAAAGAATGTGACGCATTAGCAAAAGAAGTTGCACAAGAAATTCATGAAAAATATGATATGGGATTCTTCTTCTATGAGAAATCAGCTTCTAGTACCGCTAGACAAAACTTAGCAAAACTTCGTAAAGGACAATACGAAGGTATGGAAGAAAAAACGCAAGAACCAGCATGGGCTCCTGACTTAGGTGAGTTCAAAAAAGATACAGGAATTACAGCAATCGGGGCTAGAATGCCTTTGATCGCATTTAACGTATTGTTAGATACTGCAAACTTAGAAATCGCTACAAAGATTTCAAAAGCAGTTCGTCACTTAAGCGGTGGGTTAAGATTTGTTAAAGGTATTGGAATTGATATGCCAGAAAGAAACATTACACAAGTATCAATGAACCTTACAGATTATACAAAAACACCAATGTATAGAGTATTTGAATTAATCAAAATTGAAGCAAAACGTTATGGAGTAAACGTTATTGGTTCTGAGTTAATTGGTTTAGCACCAATGGATGCATTCATCCAAACTACTGAATATTACTTCGGTATTGAAAATCTAGATTATAACCAAGCTTTAGAAAAGCATTTAATGGAATAATGTTTAAAGATTTAACCTTACAAGAATTCGTAAACAAAACTGCTTCAAATGAGCCTACTCCAGGTGGAGGTAGTATTGCTGCAACAAATGGTGCAATTGCATACTCATTAACTCAAATGGTAGCCAACTTAACAGTTGGTAAAGAAAAGTTCGCATCTGTAGAACAAGAGATGCAAGATGTTATTCAAAAATCTGAAGAGCTTAGACAAGAATTATTATTAGACATCGATAGAGATGCTTCTTCTTTTGATGAAGTAATGAAAGCATTCAAAATGCCAAAATCAACAGACGAAGAGAAAAAAGCTAGAAGTGCAAAAATCCAAGAAGGATATAAATATGCTGCTTCAGTACCTTTAGGTGTTGCAAAAAAAATTGTTGAGTCTATGAATTTAATTGAGTTCGTTATTAAAAATGGAAACAAAAATGCAGTAACTGATGGTTTAGTGGCTATGATGAATGCTAGAACTGGTGCATTAGCTGCTTTATTAAATGTACGTATTAACTTAGGTTCAATTAAAGACCAAGATTTTGTACAAGAATACACTAAAGAAATCAAAGAATTAGAAAGAATAGCTGTTACAAAAGAAACAGTAATGCTAAACACAACAGAAATCTAATTCAAAAACGGCCTTTAAGCCGTTTTTTTTATATATTTTTTATTAACTTATAGTTTTCATACCCAATAGGATAATCCTGTCTTGTATAAACTACTTGATATCCTAATGATTCATAAAATGCTCTTGCCTGATATTCTGTAGTGCTTAAATCAAGTGTCGGGATATGATTTTCTTTTGCAATATCCTCAGCAATCATCATGAGTTTAAAACCAACTTTTTGACCTCGATACCGTTCATCAACTGCAAGTAAACTAATATGTAAAGAATTTTTATATAACTGACCTTTAATTCCACCAATAAAATCATCTCCATCGTAAGCGGATATCTCTACTTCTTTAATATATTCGGGTACTTTATATCCTTTAGAAAGTTCCGCATTTTTTGAAGTAATTAACTCCTTTAAAAACTTTTTAGGAGTCATGGTAAATAAACAATCAACTAATGGAGTTATCTGTGTTTGATACGTATAATCCAAATACATGTAATCATCATGATCCGTTAATGAAGAAATTGAACATTCCAAAGAAAAACCCAGTTTATTTAAATCTTCTTTTACATTACAAGAATATGTCCTAACGTGTATTCCTTTAGCGGGGTATTGTTTACTTACAAAAGCCATAAGAGATTGTAATGTGACCAAATCTTGATAAAAAAATTCTCTTATGATAATCCAGTCATCTTTAAAGATAACATTTAATGCACCAAAAATCTCTTTATCTTGAATATAGATATATCCTGGTTCATCCTCCTTTTGTTCAACAAAAGGTTTAGAATCCTTATCTAACCATTCAATAATTCTATTACACTCTAGTTCATTCAGTTTTTGCTTGAATCGAAACAAAATAAACACCTCCAAACCTCGATTGTTATATCTCATAAAAACAGACTCAAAGAGTCCGTCTATTTCGATAACATTTCTACAGCGTTGGAACCTAAACGGTACCCATACTTCCACACTGTTTCAATAACTTGAGGATTCTTAACATCTGCTTCTATTTTAGTTCTCAATCTTCTAATATGTACATTAATAGTATTATTAGAAAATTCATCATATTCCTCTCCCCAAGCAATGGCAAATATTTCCTCTCTAGAAAAAGCTTTGTGAGGATTTTCGATTAAAATTCTTAATATATCAAATTCTATATTTGTTAAATCAAGTTGTGTTCCATTTTTTGAAACTTTATGGTTTCTGAAATCTATTTTTAGATCATATAACTCTAAAAACTCTGAATCAGACTCTTTTTGCTTTTTATGAACATTCAAAAGCAAGTTTACACTTTCAAGTAAATCTTCTTGATCCCCCGACTTTTTCATAAAATCATTTGCACCTGCGTCGATTAAATTAACCCTTGCTTTTACAGAAGCATGTAGAGTGTTCACAATAACAGGAACATCCGTCTTTTGACGAATCAATTGTAAGAACTTATACCCACTCATTTGAGGTAATTGCAAATCCAGTATAATCAGATCAAATTCTGTCTTTTGAACAACCTTTAATGCGTCCTCAGCAGTATAAACACTTTCCACTTCAAAGGCGTTTGACTTCAGTTGTGCAGTGATGGCTTTATTGACAATTTTATTATCTTCTACAACTAATATCTTACTCATTAAAAACACCCCTTTTATAGCCAATTATAGCAAAAATTAAAGCTTCCGGACAAGCCGAAGTGAAGCTCTTTGAAACTATTTGACTATTTCATTATTTTCTATATAATATATATGTGGAGATTTCTCCAAAACCTTATAATGAAAGAGTATTGTTCCAGCAATACTCGCCTGAAGTCTGAGCCTACATATGTAGGCTTTTTTTCTTTTAGAAAGAAGACCAACTTAATTCTATTGGTCTTCTTTTTTATATGTTTCTAACTCTTTTTTTAACTGGTTTAAGTAGTTGAAATACAGTTCTTCATAATGTAAAATTTCATCAAAATGCCCGTCATCTGATAGTTGAAGTACTTTTTGGCTAAATCGTGTTAGACGTTCTGCACCGATGTAGGTAAATGTACCTTTCATATAATGAATCGCCTTGTGAATCTCTACGTTATCCTTTGAATCGAATGCATCTTTAACACGTTTAAAATCACTATCAAACTCATCCATAAAGGTATCGATAATTTCACGACCCAACTCAGAATCATACATAGATTCAAATGTGCTTGAATCGAAAAGTGGGTATCTATCAAACAGACTAGAATCTCCAATTGTGAAGATTCGTTCTAATAATTGACTAACCACTTTTGTGTTAAGTGGTTTTTCTAAAGCACCGTTAATACCGTATTCCATACCTTCTACTTCAGTTTTTTCTAAATCATTAGCACTAACCGCAAAAATCGGTACAGAACTATTTTCACTTTCTAACGCTCTAATACGTTTTGTTGTTTCATACCCATTCATTCCAGGCATTAAAACATCCATAAAAATAAGATCAAATTGTTTTTCCATTACAATATCTAATGCATCAAAGCCATCTACAGCTTCTGTTACTTCTAAGTTTAAAGAACTGAGTAGTTTTACCATAATTTTGCGGTTGATATTATTATCTTCAACCAACAGAACTCTGTATCTATTTGAGGACTTTTTAATTGGTATTGTTTTGATTTTGTTTTCCACTGCTGAATCCATGATTAACGATTGAAATGTACATGGAACCTCTTTTACAGAATCATATAAAGGATATGCTTCAATATAAGCAGCTTTCTTGGCATTATCATAAAGAAGAATATACAACGGACTTCCTGGAAGTTCATTTAGAATTATTAACAACTCATCTTCAACAGATAAATAATTTTCTTCATCATTTGTATGTATATATACAACATCAAATTTTTCATGGACATCAATTGAATCCATTTCATAATTACAATAAATAACTTCTTCGTGTTTTTTTGCCAATAAATCTTTTATGTTTGAATGATAGTTCATTGTGATATCCACTAAAAGAGCACGTTCACTTTTCGTTGTTTCTTCTACTACTTGAGCGTAAAGTTTCAAGGTAAAATGGAAGGTAGAACCTGCAAACTTTTCTGTATCCACTTCTATTTTTCCACCCATTAACTCCACCATGTTATTCGCAATATTTAATCCTAATCCAGTACCAGTAGGTTTTCCCAAAGTCTGATGTTTCTCTCTGTAGTAGGAGTTAAATAGTTTATCAATGTTTTCTTTTGAAATCCCAATTCCAGTATCAGAAATTTCGAATTTCACATCTACAAATGGAGCATTGGACTCAACTTTGCTGACTCTAAGTTCAACATGACCATAATTAGTATAACGAATCGCATTTTGAATTAAGTTATTTAGTATTTGTCTTAGTTTTGATTTATCGCAAGTAACTAATTTTGGTAATGAATAATCATATGTTAAATAAAGACCTAATTTTTTAGAGTTCGCTAACTGTTTATTTAAACCAATTAATTTAACAACCTCTTCTTCTAAATCAAATGTTGTGTCCTTCAGAGTAGGTTCATCTGCTCCTCCTCTAAATTCACTTGAAATATTACCAACTAGATTTCCTAAGGACTCTGACGAATAGTCAACTGTTTCTATTAAATCTAGCTGCTCTGATGTAAGATTTGTTTCTCGTAACATCTCAACAGCACTTACTAACCCTACCAATGGCGTTTTAATTTCATGGTTAAGTTTCGCTAAAAACTCATTAATGTTATTTTGAGAGTGTTCTAGTTTTAACTTCGCCTCTTGAATGGCATAGATATCATCTTTTCTTCCTAGAATCCCTGCAATCAATACAGGAATTGCCTTTATTAAAGACGAGATAGAATTCCATGTTTGATAGTCATTAACCGTATCAAAGCCTAAAAAACCAATACATTGATCTTTATCGTATAGTGGTAATGTATATTGTGACTTAATGTTTTGAGGTTCTAAAACTTTATGTAGGTTAGATTCCGAATGTAATTCTTGAACATTTTCAACAATGACTGATTTGCCCTGCAAATGTTCATTTACCCATCCATCTAAAAATTTAGTAATTGGAATATCTTGTTGGGCTTCCTTTTTAGAAGGAAATCCTTCTCTAACCCATTCGTATGTATTTCGCATTAAGTTTGTCGCAAAGTCATACATAAATATATAAGAATAATCTGCATCTATAGCCCTTGCGATAGCTTCGATACTAAAGTGAATAACGTCATCAAAATTCGAGCTATCTATATGAACAAACTCTTCTGTAATATCGATAACGGCCGTTTCAAGTTTTGTTCTACTCAAAGTATCGGATTTACTTAAAGTAAACTCTTTAGCGATAGATTCAATTAAGATTACATTGTTTTTTTCTACTGTAGGTACACGTGAAAACTCCAAGGTCTTAATTCCCTTGTCTGTGTACAAAGTGATAAAGTTCGTACTAGTTTCTAGTGTTTCTAATACTTTGAAGTCTAGTGTTTTAATTTGTTGAATTGCGATACAAGACAATGTATCATTTGGTAATTGATCAATAAACTCGATTTTATAGGTACCATCTGTTTGCCAAGATCCATAAATTGTTTTGTCCATAGTATCTAAATCTATCTGCTCGATTGTGTAATTTTGATTCATCTAACCACCATCCTTATGTCTATTACATAATATCACGCGTTAGTGTAAAAAAAAACTAGCCCGTAGGCTAGTTATTAGCTATTTAACGCTTCTTCTGGAATTACAATTTCTCCGATATCATTGTGTTTACTTAATAATAAAACCATATCAATTGAAATAACATCTACTTCTTCTGGAGCGTCTCCCATTAGATCTTGAACATCAATTTCCATTCTTTCGATATAATACGTCTCCGTATCATATCCTAAAATGATTACAACTTCTTTATCTAATTGCTCTTGAAGTTCCTCTTCTGTCATACCCTCACTAGCTACGTCCATTCCGAACGTTTCTTGCATTTGTAATCCAGTAATTGTCAATTTCATTTGTTTTAACTCTTTACCATTTACTGTGATTGGATCGATAATCTCAAATGTTAAATTTTGAATCATTTCAGTAAACTCACTGAAGCTAAACTCAAATGTTTCATCTGCTTCTTCAACCGCAACTACTTCTTTGCTCCATGTGTTCATAATGTTTGAATACATTGTTACTTCTGTTTCTTCTACAACAATATATTGTTCCAGTGTCATCGGAATACCAAAGAAATCAAATGTCGTTTCAGTGTGAGTGATATTACCAGAAATATCAATTGCTAAATCTAGTCCTAAATCAAAATCGAAACCTTCTGCTTCATATTCAGGATCCATATCAAACTCAGTATCAATTGAATAATCGATATGCATCTCTTCTACTGATTTATTTGCATTAACAATTTTAATTAAATCCGATTGTTCAGCAGTACATCCTGATAAAAACAACGCAATACATAATAATAGTAATTTTTTCATCTTCTAATCCTCTCTTTTCTATATGTTTTAATTGAAATTCTGACTCGTATCAATTATACATTATTTTTCTAAAAAACTCTTCCGTTCCTAAATTTTATCCCTTTAAAATATTTTCTCTTTTTTTAGAATATTGTATTGCGATAACCAGGAGTGATCCATCTATTCTGTTTGATGAAGATTCAGCAATAATTCTATTTCCTTTTCTTAAAAATTTTTAAAAGTAAACACAAAAATCTAATAAAATATAATCGTTCTCCTATATATACATCAGTCATGTTTCATTATACAATAGGAATGAGGTAGATATTATGAGAAAACAATTTATAAATGCAAACATATTTGGAAGACATGAAAATAGTTTTATAGTCAATAATGGAACATTTGAGTCATTTGGAATTACTGAGAATATTGAAACAATCGACTTATTGGGTAAAGATGTTTTACCCGGTTTTTTTGATACACACTTACATGTAGTGGGATTGGGTTACAATAAATCAATTGTTTCATTGGTTGGTTTAGATGTAGATGACATAATTGAGAACTTAAAGACAGTCGAAAAAGATTGGATTATCGGTAGAGGGTGGCATCAAAACAATTTAACAAAAGAGCTTACAAAACAAGAATTAGATAAAATTAGTAAAGATAAACCTGTTGTAGCAATTAGAGTTTGTGGTCATGTGTTAATCGCTAACTCAAAAGCAATCGAACTAACAGGTATAACATCTGAAGAATACACTGGAGGGACGATTAATTTAGCGAGTGGAGAATTTACAGAAGACGCTTTAGCTGAGATTTATAACTTAATGCCAGAAAACAATGTAGAAAGAATCAAAGAGATGATTTTATTAAGTCAAAAGGACTTACTTAAAGCTGGAATTACATGCGTTGGTAGTGATGACTTTTCTATGTTACGTGTTAAATACGAAGATGTTCTTCAAGCATACAAAGAATTAGATGCTTCAGGAGAATTAAAGTTAAGAATCGTTCAACAAGTGAATTTACCAGAAAAAAAAGAGTTCAAAGAATTCATTCAAAAAGGATACGCAAACCAAAAATGGAATAAATATATGAACGGACCGATGAAACTTCTTCTTGATGGTTCATTAGGTGGGCAGACTGCCTTTATGGCGGAACCATATGAAGGTACGAATAATGTAGGTGTTCATACATTTACTCAAGGCGAATTAAACGAGATGATTTCTATTTGTGAAAAGGCTGGGATGAGTTTTGCAATCCATGCAATTGGTGATGGTGCAGTTGATTTAATCTTAAAAGCTCCTAAATCTAAAATGTTACATGGTATCATTCATGCGCAATTTTTAAATCAGGCACAAATAGATCAGTGCCTTTCTCAAGACATCAGCATATACGCACAGCCTGTATTCTTAAACTCTGATATACCAATTATTAAGGATTTAGTAGGAGACAGATATAAGGAGTCCTATATTTTTAAATCGATGCAAGACAAAGGTCTTCTTGTTTCATTCTCTACCGATGCACCTATTGAATCAATCAGTCCATTTGAAAACATCTTTGTTGCGATGAAAAGAACAATGCTTTCAGGTGGAGAACCGTTCTTAACAGAGGAATCTTTTTCATTCGAAGAAAGTGTACGTTGTTATTCTGAGAATGGCTATAAACAAGTAGGAGTATGCAAAAACGGTTCTTTAAAAGAAAATTATGTAGCAGATTTCATTGTTTGTGAACTATCAGAAAACATAAAAGATTCTATCGTGTTAGAAACCTATATCGATGGAGAGAAAATTTAAGGGCCTAATCAGCCTTTTTCTTTTAATCAAAAGGCTAAATAAGGTCGTGTTAGAGCCGTTATTTATAAAAGTTGTGAATGGCAGCAATGTTCAATACATCTTTCTAATTAAGAGTGAGTATATTAATATAAGTTTTAAATAACGATTGATAAGATAAGTTAAAGGAGGGATACAATGAAAAAGATTCTTACCTTAGCTTTATTGCTTTTTTTAGTGGGTTGTCAACCCAAAGATATAAATGAAGAACCTGTTACAGAAGATCCAGTGATGGATCAAGATGAAATGGAAGATACATCTAACCCTGATGATATGGATGATGAAAAACCAATGGATGAAGATACATCTAACCCGGATGATAAAGATGACGATAAACCAATGGACGAAGATACAACTGAACCAGTAGAAATGATGGAGTTTGATTTAGAAACTCTTAGTATGTATAACGGTGTAGACATGGATAAAATGTACATCGCAGTGAAAGGTATTGTATATGACGTCACTGATGATGATGCATGGAGTACAGGTGAACACAATGGATATATGGTAGGTAAAGACATTACCGATGGATTTATGTTGAGTCCTCATTCTGAAGCTTTACTTACTGATATGGTCAAAATAGGTACTTTGGTTGTTGATGAATTTTCATTAGAGGAGTTGTCAATGTACAACGGTGTAGATATGGATACGATGTATATCGCCGTTGATGGTATCGTTTATGATGTCACTGGAGTTGCCGGTTGGGCAAGTGGAGAACATCAAGGGTACATGGTTGGTAACGATGTAACAGAAGGGTTCATTATGAGTCCACACGCAATGGCTACATTAGACGATCTTACGATTGTTGGTGTACTAATTGTTGAAGAATTCTCATTAGAAGAGTTGTCAATGCACAACGGTGTAGATATGGATACGATGTATATCGCCGTTGATGGTATCGTTTATGATGTCACTGGAGTTGCCGGTTGGGCAAGTGGAGAACATCAAGGGTACATGGTTGGTAACGATGTAACAGAAGGGTTCATTATGAGTCCACACGCAATGGCTACGTTAGACGATCTTACGATTGTTGGTATTCTGAAAGAGTAAGAAAATGCCTCTACGAGGCATTTTTTTCTAATTTATCTGTATTATCAATTAAAATTTCTTCATAATCTGATATACCAAACAACATATTTAAAAGTCGCATTACAGCTTTCACTCCATCAAACATATGTGGGTAACTACCACCAGCGGTGACAATCAATTTTGATCTATCTATCTTAAACATCTTTTCATTTCTAGTATACTTTTGAGAAAAATAAGTTTGAAATCTTGTGATGACTCTCATCAACTCGCTCGACAATGCTCCAAAATACAAGGGACTAGCGATAATCAACTCGTCACACTCTTCAATCAATTTATAAATCTCATCCATATCCTTATATTTGCATCCTGCTTTTTTGTTACAATATTTACAATCATCACAAGGTTTTATATCTAGTTCATATGCTCTTAATTCTACATACTCTCCAGTTACGAACTCATTAATTGCTTCTTTTGTAAATCCGTTTTTGTTTGGTGATCCATTTAAAACTAAAATCATAATCTTGAATAAGGGTAGTCTAAATCTAGTTCTACGCCTGCTTCCTTTCCAAATTTTATAACCAATCCTGGATTACGCAATAACTCTCTACCAAATTGAATTAAATCTGCTTGATTGTTTTGTAAAATATTTTCTGCTTGTTCAAAATCGGTTATTAATCCAACAGCTGTTACAGGAATATCAACTACTTTTTTAATCTCCTCACTATAAGGCACTTGATACAGTGGCTTAGGATCATACTCATATGGAGCAATACCACCTGATGACACATCAATATAATCTACACCAAGTTCTTCTAACATCTTTGCATATATCACATGGTCTTTAATTGATAACCCACCTTCAACATACTCATCAGCAGAAATTCTAACTCCTACTAAACCACAAAAGTTACTTCTAACCTCTTTAAATACTCGTTTTAAAAATTCAAAACGTTTTTCAAAACTACCACCGAATTCATCTATTCTTTTATTGGTAATAGGACTTAAAAACTGATTGATTAAATATCCATGGGCTGCATGAATCTCGACGGCATCAAATATCGCTGATTTTGCTCTAAGAGCGGCTTTACCAAAATCTTTGATAACCTCTTCAATTTCTTCTAAAGTTAGTTCATGCGGTATAGGAGCATCTTCCTTAAAGGGAATTGCACTTGGTGCTACCATCTTTAATGTTTTATCTGCTTTTCTACCTGCATGTGCTAATTGAATACATGAGATTGTTTTGTTCTTTCTTAGATAATCAGTTAACATCTCAAATCCAAAAGCTTGTTCATCCGACCAAATTCCTAGATCCTTTGTCGTAATTCTTCCATTTTCAGATACTGCTGTAGCTTCTATAATAATCATCCCTACACCCATATCAGAACGAACTCCATAATGCGCTAAATGAAATTGATTTACCATACCATCCTCAGCATGAGCCGTAATCATAGGAGGCATTACTATTCTGTTTTTTAATTTTTTAGATTTAATTTTGTATTCTTCTAATAACATAAGTTACTCCTACAGTTTTTTTAAGACTTCTTTAATGATTTTAACAAAACGCACTCCCGCATCTTTTGCCTGACGTACTACTTCTTCATGGGAATGTTTTTTCTTTTGAATACCAGTAGCCATGTTGGTAATACATGAGATACCTAATACTTCCAATCCTAAATAATTAGCAACGATCGTTTCTGGGACAGTACTCATACCAACAGCGTCGGCACCATATCCTTTGATCATTTGTATTTCAGCTCTCGTTTCATAATAAGGTCCTTGGAATCCTGCATATACACCACTTGCAAGTTTTAAGTCTAACGCATCAGCTGCATCAAATGCATATTGCATCAATCTTTTTGAATATGGTTCTGTCATATCTGGAAATCTTGGTCCAAACCTTTCATCGTTATGTCCAAACAATGGATTTGTCCCCATCAAATTAATAAAGTCATCGATAACCATTAGTGTACCTGGTTCAAAATTTTTGTTAATTCCACCACAAGCATTTGAAACAATGATTTGTTCAATACCCATTTGTTTAAATACATATATAGGATATGTAACTTCCTTCATTGTATATCCTTCATAAAAATGAAATCTTCCTGCCATAGCGACAACTTCTACTCCTTCAATTGTCCCAAACAATAACTCTCCACTATGTCCCACTACAGAAACAGTAGGAAAGTTTGGAATGTCTTCATATTCTAATGTCTTTTTGTTCTCTATATCATTCGCCAAGTCCCCTAACCCTGACCCTAAGATTATTGCTACCTTAGGTCTGTTTTCAACTTTTGAAAAGATAAAGTCTTTTGAATCAATTGTTTTATTATACATATAATCCCCTCCATTATTAATGATACTACTTAATCTAAAAAAATACTACTAAAACAGAAGCAGTAATCCCCAAAAATAAAGCGTTTTTATGATATAATATTTGAGGATAAAGGAGGAAATATAATGTTAAAAAATTGGGATTTATCCGTTGTTTACAAGGATTGGGCCGAGTGGGATCAATCGTTTAACAACGTAAAACAAAAGATTGCAAAATATGAAGACTTCAAAGGGAAATTAAATGACTTTGAAACATTCGATGCATTTTACAAATTTGAAGAAGAATTAGCATTAGAAGTGTACAAACTGGCTGTATTTGCTCATATGAACAATGACTTAAATACAAAAGATGAACACAATGATGCGAAGTACAAACAAGTAATGATGATGTACGCTGAATTATCGCAAGCAGGATCATTTGCTCAACCGGAGAAAATCTCGGTTGGGGAAGACAAAATTAATGAATTTGTTGAAAAATCTGCCAAACTAAAAGAATATAAATTCTCTTTGGAAAACTTATTTAGAAAACAAGCTCACATTTTAGACCCAGAACAAGAAAACATCATGGCGAACTTCAGCCAGTTGAGTTCTATGGGTGGAACTTTATACTCAGCTTTAGCGAATGCTGATAAGCAAACAAAAATGGTGACATTATCAACTGGTGAAGAAATTGAAGTTACATCAGGAAACTACCGTTCTTATTTGGGTGAACTTAAAAATCAAGAAGACCGTTTTACTGTATTTAAAGCTGTATTTAGTTTTTATGCAGATCATAAATCAACATTCGCAGCATTTTATAATACGGTAGCTGCATCAGATTGGGCACATGCCAAATCTAGAAACTATTCTTCTAGTGTAGAAAGTTATCTATTTGGAGATAATGTACCTGTGAGTGTTTATGAAACACTTATCAACACAACAAAAGAAAACACTGCACCAATTAAAAAATATATTGAATTAAGAAAAAAAGCATTAGGTATTGAAGACTATCATACATTTGATCGTTTCTTATCATTAGCGGAATCAAACAATAAATACACATACGAAGAAGGTTTAGAATTATTCTATGCAGCAGCTAAGAAAATGCCTGGAAACTTCTTGGAGTTAGCTAAAAAAGCATTAAAGGAAGGACATGTAGATGTATATGAACAACCTGGTAAACGTACAGGAGCATATTCAACTAGTATTTATGGATACAATCCATTTATTCTTTTGAACTTCGATAATACGCTAAGTGATGTATTTACAGTAGCGCATGAAGCAGGTCATTCAATGCATACATTATTAGCAAGTGAAGCTCAACCATTCGCCACAGCAAACTATACAATCTTTGTCGCTGAAATTGCGTCAACATTTAATGAACATTTATTGTTAGACTATTTAATGGAAAACTCTACTGATAAAGATGAAAAAATCGTTCTATTACAACAGGCAATTGATGATATCTTAGGTACATTCTATCGTCAAAGTTTGTTTGCTGATTTTGAGTATCAAGCACATGCTTTATTAGAAAGCGGTAGCCCTATCACACATGATGCATTAAGCAAAATCATGATAGATTTATACAAAGCATATTATGATATTGATATTACTACAGAAGACGTGAAACAATTTGTATGGGCATATATTCCTCATATGTATTATTCACCATTCTATGTGTATAAATATGCAACTTCGTTTGCAGCTAGTTTAAAAATCTATGAAGATGTAAAAGCTGGAAAAGAGAACGCATTAGATAAATACTTAGGATTATTAAAATCTGGTGGATCTGAATATCCAGTGAATCAAGTAATCAAAGCTGGTGTAGATTTAACAACTAAAGCACCATTCGATGCTGTTGTTAATAGATTAGAAGAATTGGTGAACCAATTAGAAAAGCTATTATAAAAAGAACCCAACTCTTTATTGAGTTGGGTATTTTTTATTTGAACCACTTGTCAATTAAAGCCTCAAGTGTACCGTTACTTTCTAGTACAACTAACGCTTCATTAAAGATTGCTTGATATTCACTACCTTCTGTAAAGGCAATAGCATTTCCATACATTGCGTCCATAGATTCTTCTACGACAAACTTAGATAAAGAATCATTAAGTTCTAATACAGAATCCGCAACTAAACTTTCCAACATAACAGCATCAATAGTTCCGATTTTGATTTCTTCAATCAATTGTGAGTTTTGTGTTCTTAATTCTACTGTAAAATTATACTCCTCACTAAGACTACTAATAATATCTGCTTGAATCGTCCCTAATTGTGCTCCAATTGTTAGCCCATCCAAATCTGATAAAGTTGAATACCCAGTTTCTGTTTCAAATACTAAGTAGTTTACCAAACCAGCTTCACTGTTATAATATACGTTGCTAAAGTCAATCACTTCATCTCTTTCTGCAGTTGGTGAAATCCCTGCGATTGCCACTTCATATTGTCCTGTTTGTAAACTCGCTACAATCCCATCAAAGTTTACATCTAACCACTCAATTTCAATATTAGCTTCTTCTGCTAGAGCTTCCATAAGTTCAATATCAAATCCTGTTAGGCTACCATCTGTATCAACCATTTCATATGGTTCATACCCACTTGAGGTTAGTACGACCAAATTTTCGTTGTTACTACATCCTGTTAATGCGAATACTACTATACTTAAAACTACTAATAATAACTTCTTCATAATCTCTCTCCTATAAAATTTTATCTAAAAATTGTTTTGTTCTCGGATTCTTAGGGTGATTAAATATTTGATTCGCTGTTCCATACTCAATAATTTTCCCCTCATCCATATAAATCACTTCATCAGCGATTTCTTTAGCGAACCCCATTTCATGGGTAACTATTATATTCGTTAACCCCGTGTGGGTTAGTTCTTTTATGACATCTAATACTTCATTTACTGTTTCTGGGTCTAATGCACTTGTCGGTTCATCAAACAACATCACAGTAGGTTTCATCACAAGCGCTCTTGCGATAGCTACCCTTTGTTGTTGGCCTCCACTCAACTTAGAAGGGTAACTTTCTGTTTTATCTGAAATGTTTACACGTCTTAATGCCTCAATAGATATATTCTTGGCCTTATCCTTGTCCATTTTTTTTACCTTAATTAGGGCATACATTACATTTTCTAAAACGGTCATATTACTGAATAAGTTAAATTGTTGGAACACCATACCTACATCTTGAGTCAATGAACTAAGACTGATGTCCCTGATGTTAGTATCATCTAGAGAAATAACACCCTTTTCAGCTACTACCAACAGGTTCATACACCTTAACAAAGTACTCTTTCCACTACCAGACGCTCCAATGATTACCGTTGTTTTAGAATCTTTAAACGTGTGAGTTACGTCATTCAATACTTGTAAATCATCATAATATTTTGATACATGTTCTACATTAATCATTGCTTAACGCCTCCTCATATTTTCTTGAAATAATACTTAATACTTTTATAACTGTGTAATAAATTACACCGATAACAATCAATGCCTCTAAATACAAATACGTTTGGCCAGTCACAATTTGTTGTCGCCTAAACAAATCCGCAATCCCGATTGTACCTACAATGGATGTCTCCTTGATTAGAGTAATAAACTCATTCATTAAAGCAGGGAAACTGTTTTTGAAGGCAGTGGGTAAAATAATGTCTTTGAATGTATGAAACTTGCTAATGCCTAACGCATGAGCTGCTTCTAACTCTCCTGGATTCACACTATTGATTCCACTCCTAATGACTTCACTTAAATATGCACCACTGTTTAAACTGAATGTAATAAAGACAGCAATCAGTGCAGCGATGGAAAAGTTAAAGTCAGTTCCAAACATCCCGTTGATCAAACGGTCCAAAAACTGTGGAATTGCATACGCTATAATAGCTAACTGCAATAATAGAGGCGTCCCTCTAAATAAATCAATATATGCAACTACTATTGCATTTGAAATTTTATTCTTTGACATTAGAATTAAAACAATTCCAATAATCAAACCTAATACTGCACTTACTACAGCAATTAATAATGTTACTCCTGTACCTTTGGCTAGATATCCTAACCAAGGTGCAATTTTATCAAACTGAAATATACCCATAATTTCTCTCCTAAAATAAAAAAAACCGTCCTTGAAAAAGGACGATTATGTTATCGCGGTACCACCTTAATTTCTCAATAGTAACTATTGAGCTCTCGGACCCTTAACGCGGGATTGACGTAATTGCCTCAATTATTCGACAATCAAACTCCCAAGCACGTTCGATTTTAATCCTCTACTGTTTCACACCAACCAACAGTTCTCTTTGTGTCTTCATAAAATCTACTACTCTTGTTCATAGTTGTTAAGACCGATTATGACATCATTCAGTTTGTAATGCAACATTTTTTGAAATGAAATTGTTTTCATAGTTTTTCAAATGTTCACTAATATACTACGTATATTAAAAACACTTCCTTTTACAGAAGTATTTTTATTCGGAGTTATATTTTATTTGCTACAAAGTAACCTTCACGGATAGCATTCTCAAGTAACCTTGGTTCCTTTGCATCTCCAATTACTTCATAAGGGATATCTAAATTGTTTAATACTTCAATAAGTGAATCCACTTTTTGTGCACCTACAGCATAAACGATCGTATCGACCTCTATTGTAACAGTCTTACCATTTTCTAAGTAAACAGTGTTGTTTTCTGTTTTAGAAATTACAGTTTCTAAATAGGTGTGAACACCCAGTTTATGTAACTCTCTTAAGATAAATGGTTTAATCGTTGGTGATTCACCATTCGCTAAGTTCTTTGTCATTTCAACGATTGAAACAACTTTACCTTCTCTTGATAAGAAGTCAGCAGTCTCAACACCTACACTACCCCCACCTACGATTAACACTTTATTACCAGTTTTAGCCCCAGCTAATGCTTCCCAAGCGCTTAGAGTTGGAATTTGAGTGTCTAATACAAATGCAGTTGGGTTTGCTCCAGTTGCCAAAACTACTTGTTCTGGTTTAGATTCTTCTAACAACTCAGCGTTTACTGTAGTATTCAGGTTTACTTGAACATTCTGTCTAGCTAGTTCTTCTAGTTGATACTTTAAGATTTGATTCATCTCTTCTTTATGTTTTGGTACAGTCGCAATATTTAATTGTCCACCTAGTTTATCTGATTCTTCATTTAAAGAAACTGTATGACCACGTTTCGCCGCTTGAATAGCTGCTTCAACTCCACCAGGGCCACCGCCGATAACCATAACGTTTTTCGGCTCTGTATCATCAAATTTTTCATCTATACCAATTGCCCCATTAATAGCGCACTGTAAGTATGATCTTCCTGTTATTTTATCTGTACAACCTTTGTTACACATAATACAGAATCGTATTTCGTCTTCTTTACCAGCTGCTACTTTATTCACCCATTCATTGTCCGCAATCATTGCTCTACCAATAGCTACAATATCACAATAATTATTGTCTAATACATATCTAGCGTGCGCTGGTGTAACAATTCTTCCTACAGCTGCTACAGGTACATTTACCGCATCTTTCACCGCTTTTGCATAATCAGAGAATGTCATAAACGGATATGCCCCCCCTGGAGGGATTGTTGTATCTACTGAACTGTGATTTGCCTGACAAGCATGGAATGAATCGACACCTGCTTCTACTAGCCATTTTGCAACCAAGGCAGCTTCTTCTATAGTTGGTCCACCTTTACCCACTTGTGGGTACGTTTTTATTAATGCTAATTTATAGTCAATTGCAATTTCGGGTAACTCTGTTCTAATTGCCTTAACAATTTCTATACCAAATCGCATTCTATTTTCTAATGATCCACCGTATTCATCTGTTCTTTTGTTTAATATTGGAGAAGATAATGCCCCAACTAAACGGTCACCATGAACTTGAATCATATCAAATCCTGCTTTGGCAGCTCTTTTTGCTGAAGCTACAATTAAAGCTTTAATCTGTTGTAATTTTTCTACTGAAACTTCGTTAACAAAATGCGCCATATCATGATGTAGTTTTTGTCTTAAAGAAGCCATATCTCCTGCTTGGAAAAGTCTAAAGATTTCCACTGGGTCATACTCAGGATGAAATACTTGTGCAGCTATATAAGTACCATGCTTATGAACTGCGTCTGCTAACTTTTTAAATCCAGGGATGGCTTCGTCACTATCCAGCATTGGAATTGGAGATAGTGTTTTTACAGGTGCAACATCACCTAAAATTATTAAGGATACTCCTCCTTTTGCTAACCCTTCGTAAAAGTTTATTGATTTGTCTGTCATTTGTCCTCTAAATTCATACCCAGTGGTCATAGGAGGAAATATAACTCTATTTTTTAATTCTAAGTTTTTAATTTTAATTGGTTTTAACATAATTTCACCTTTATAGCCTTTTCAGATCTTCGAACTCATCATTGTAATTTTTTATCGGTATAGAAACTCCTGTATCTTGGTCAAAAAACAGTGTAACGTATTCTTCACCGACATAATACATGGTGTTTTCACTGATGTTATATCGTTCTTGTTTGTTATCGAATTTTAAAACATATGTACCTTGATCTTTTTCTAATGTATATCTTTTGTTTAGATCCATACCTGAAGCATCTTTTTTAAATCTTCTTGCGATTACCATACTATATGTATCAACTACTCTCATATAAATAAGTGAAACTACAAAAATAATTGTTAGCATAATAATATATGGATCTAAAACGGTACGTTGATTTATCAATATTACAATTACTACAATAGAAAATAGAAAATACAACATTGAAAATCCTACATAAAATCTAGTTCTTCTATTTTTACCTTCTGGTAGGCGTTTACTTCTTGTGACTAGAAAATTAATATAGTTATCGATGTTAGCTTGGTAACTAATCTTCAATTGCGATAACCTCAATTTCGACTTTAACGCCTAACGGTAATTCAGCAACTTCAAATGCACTACGTGCAGGGAATGGAGCTTCGAAAAACTCTTTGTATATATCATTCATTTTAGGGAACTCTTTTATGTCATCTAGGTAAACGGTAGTCTTTACCACTTGTTGAAGCCCCAAGCCTGCAGCAGTTAATACCTCTTTCACATTTTGTAATGAAGTTGTAGTCTGTTCTTCAATTGTTATTGGAACATTTCCTTCAGCATCAATTGGCAATTGTCCTGATGTGAATACCATGTTCCCTTTTCTAATTGCCTGTGAATAAGGACTAATTGCGCCAGGTGCTTTGTCCGTAATAATTTGTTTCTTCATAATACTCTCCTTGTTATACGTATATATTCTAAGTATACTTTTTTAAAAAAAGACTTTACACTATGTAAAGTCTTTTAGAATTTTCTATAGTGATTCTTCTTTTTCTACCCATGCTTGGTGATATCCACCAATTTTAGCAACTAAGTCAGTATCAGCATATTTTTTCAGCCACCATACTCTTATGAACCAGTAGATAATACCGATTCCGAAGAATACTAACATACCAATATAGTCCGATTGTTGCATCCTACCGAATAGAGACCAACCTAACCATAATGATAAACCGGCTGAGATTGCAGCTATAGCTACAGTAACCCATTTGTTCATATGGAAGTACGCACTTTGATGACACTTAGGTAATTTAAACGGTAATAAGGCACCAGGTATCATGTAGATAGGACCTAATAATAATGCTGGCACAGCTACTAAGTAGAAGATACGTCCTAATTCAATTTGGAATAGGATTACTACTAATGCTGCAGCAACACATGTCCATAATGTATATACTGGAACACCGTGTTTGTTTTGTTTTGTAAAAATTTCTGGCCAGATTCCATCACGAGCAGCAGCCCAGTGAATACGAGAATAGATGATGATTGATCCATTTAATGTTGTAAACGTTGCGATCATCCCACCACCAATAATGAACATAGTGAACCAAGGGTCTTTCATAATTAATCCGGCTGAAACACTCAATGGTTGCCATGCGATTGCTTCATATGGAGCAGTACCAACCGCGATATAAGCTACAACTGCATAAATGATAGCAGTGATTACAGTACCGATAAAGAATGATAGTGGAACATCTCTACCAGGGTTTTCCATTTCTTCAGCAAATGTTAAAGAAATAGTACCACCTTGTAATGTATAACGTACGATTGCGATTGCAGACCATAATCCAGCAAATCCACCTAATGGTTTTAACATTTTTCCAAATGTAATGTAAGCAGAACTTAGATCATTGATACCAGTAATAACATATAATGCTAATGCAGCGATTAAAATGTATACGATAATTGTTTGAACTCTACCTGACATACGGATACCAAATGTTCCAATACCAGCAAACACTAATAATGTAATTGCAGCAATAATTGTTACGTTTGCACCAGGCCATAAGGCTGTGAAGTATGCAGCGAATGCTAATGACATAACTGCTAAGTTTAATGCACCAATAAATGAGTTTAAGATTTGTATAAACCCAAAGAATGGATGCGTAAATCTAGATGTGTAGTTATAACTACCACCGTTTGCAGGAATAGCAGATCCTAATTGAATTGACGGTAAAGTCATAAATACAGTTAAGAATGCAGCTAATAAGAATGCTATTGGAATAGCAGGTCCTGCGTAACCAATACCGTAACCAGTAAACACAAATATACCAGATCCGATAATAGCCCCGATAGACAACGTTGTTGCCATCGTTAATGTAACTTTGTTGTTCTTCATAAAATTTTCTCCCTTTATATATTTTTATTTCTTAATAAATTTTTAAATCTTTCCATAGATCCTCATTAAACCCAACTTCATGTTCTTGCGTCCAAATACCTGGTAGTCCTCCAGTATGAATAAATAGAACTTTTTCTCCAGGTTTAATTAATCCTTCTTCTATAAATCCTAATAATCCACTGAAGGATTTACCAGTATAACAAGGGTCCACGAATATACCTTCAGATTTTGCTAGACGAGAAATCACTTGTCTAGTCGGTTCATCTGGTACGTTGTATGCAATTCCTGTATATTCATTTGAATAATGAACATCTTCTTTTTGGATTTTTACTTCCATTTCAAATTGTTCACTTACTTCATTACAAAAATCTACCAACTCATCCATTTCTCTTTCCTGTTTTGGAGAAATGTTACTCGCTAAAATATTCCAAGGTGCTTTATGATATTCTTTCCCAAGTAATAAACCAGCATATGTTCCACCAGACCCATTACCTACCACTACATGGTCAAACTCAACACCCATCTCTTGTTCTTGTTTTCTAATTTCCTCCACTGCGTCAAAATATCCCATAACACCTTCTGGTGAGTGACCACCGATTGGTACTAGGTATACTTTTTCTCCAATTGACTCTCTTTGAGCAATCACATCATCAGTAGAAGATTTTTTTAAATTTTTATATGCAGCTACAATTTCCTCGTACTCCATTTCTTCCATCTTGGCTCTAATCTCTGATGTATCCATAAAAATTACTTCAGAATCCAAAATTCTATCTAACACTAAATTCCCACTCATCTCTTCTGGTGGAGTACCATAACACATGATAATTGACTTCATTCCAAATCTTGCAGCAGCCGCAGCTGTTAATCTACCATGATTTGTTTGAACACCACCATACGTTAATAATGTAGTACATCCTTCATCTAGTGCTTTTTTTACAATGTAATCAAGTTTACGTAACTTGTTACCACCCATTCCAATACCAGTTAGATCATCTCTTTTCATATAGACTTCAATATTGTCTAGTTCTTTTGAAAAGTTCTCCAACTTATGTAAAGGTGTAGGAAGGAAACAAGTATTTACTTTTTCTATTCTTTTCATAAGTATTTTCTCCTGTTATTCATCGTTGTATACTTTTGTACGAAGTATATAAATTCCGTTCATTACATTTATATAATACTATGTTGTAAACGCTTTAGCAATACTTTAGTGTACGTTAATCGTATTATTCGTACATAAATGTGAATTTTTCATATTGTTTTAAATAATAAACTTTCTATGTTAAAATAAAATCGGAGGACATTTATATGGAACTTTCAAAAAGATCATTAAAAAAAATCGAACAAATAAAAGAAGCTTCGTTAAACCTGTTTAAAGAACAAGGATTAAATAAAGTTACCATGGAAGAAATTGCTAAAAGAGCAGCTGTTTCAAAGGTAACACTATATAAATATTTCCCGGATAAACAGACTTTATATGAAACTTTGGTTAGAGATATCTATGACGCAGAAAGAAGAGATATGCGCGACATTCAATCAAGAGATGAAAACTTTCACGAAAAGATGAACGCAATAATAGAATTACGTGTAAATAAATATTACGAACATTTACAAAAATTCTTTGAAGATTATTTCGTTCGATCTGAAGACTTAAATTCATATATGACAGACTTTGTAGAAGAAGTTAAAAATATCCGTAAAGACATTTACGCTCAAGGTAGAAATGAAGGGTTAATCGCACCTAAATGGGAAGATTCAACGATTGATCAGTACTTCGAAGTTGTACAATCAGGTTTAGCAGCAAACTACCATGATTTGAGTGTATTAGACCGTGATAGATTAACAAAACTATTGAGATTGGTTTACACAGGAATCGTAGATAAGACAAATTAAACTCCTGTTGGAGTTTTTTTTATGGGGGTTATTATGAAAAAAGCATACTTAAGCGCAATTACATATTCATTTATTATAGGTTTTTCTTTTATGTTTACAAAGATTACCGTGGTCTATTCTTCTCCAATCACTGCATTAGCACACCGCTTTTTGGTTGCTGCTGTTACGTTTTTAGTATATAGACTAATTACAAGAACAAAATCATCTCTTACAAGAGAAGATTTAAAAATGTTATTACCTCTTTCACTCAGTTATCCAATTGGATACTTTTTAATTCAGGCATTAGCACTAAATCAAATTAGTTCTGGTGAAGTTGGTATACTGTTCGCAGTATCTCCTGCTTTTGCATTGATTATTGCTAGTATCTTTATAAATGAAAGAAGTTCTACTCTTCAAAAGAGTGGAGTATTCATCTCCATATTTGGTGTAGTATTTATGTTTGCATTTAGTGGAGTTTCATTTAACACCTCAAATGTATGGGGATACGTACTAGCGTTATTAGCGGCAGTTATATTTGCTATATACAACACACATGCGAGAGTCGCACTTAAAAATTATTCATTTGTAGAAGTAACAGAGCTTCTTCTTTATCTAGGTGCACTTTTCTTTAATATAATCGTATTATTTGATTCACAATCTTATTTCGAACCATTTACGAACCTACAATACGTAGGAGCAATGTTGTACATAGGAATAATCGCTTCGATATTTGCATCACTTTCAGCAACCTATGCACTAACGAAAATAAAAGCATCACAACTTACTATCTTTAGTAATCTTGCTACATTAATCAGTATAGTAGCTGGCGTCATCTTCTTAGGTGAATCCACATACTGGTATCACTATGTATCAGCTGTTATGATTATTATTGGTGTACTATTAGCGAACAAAGAAAAAACTCTAACTTAACTGTCAGTGTTTTTTCCTTTACTTAAAACCATCTCATTATATAAAAAAAAGCACTCTTTAAGAGTGCCTTTGAATTCTTTTTATTGATGTGTTTCCTTATATTGAATCTCATATAGGTTATAGTACATACCACGCTGTTTTAAAAGCTCTTGATGTGATCCAATTTCTTGAATTTCACCTTTGTGTAATACAACGATTTTATCAACATGTTGAATTGTACTTAATCTGTGTGCAACGATTAACATCGTACCGATACTCATCATTTTATTTAATGAATCTTGAATGATTTGTTCTGTTTCAGTATCAATGTTCGCTGTAGCTTCATCTAAGATCATTACAGATGGATTATGAACTAATGTTCTAGCAAAACTAAGAAGTTGTCTCTGCCCTTGCGAATAGTTCATTCCTCTTTCACTTACTTCTTCTTTGTATTTCTTCGGAAGTTTGTCAATAAAGTGTGTTGCGTTAACATACTCACATGCTTCCTCTAACTGCTCTTGTGAGATTGAATCGTCTTTTAGTTTTATATTCGATTCAATTGTCCCACTAAACATGAATACATCTTGAAGCATTACTCCAATGTGTTTACGTAAACTGTGTAAAGAGATATCTTTAACATCTATTCCATCTACTAATATTTGACCCTTTTGGATGTCATAATCTCTTGTGATTAATTTTAGGATTGTCGTTTTCCCAGCACCAGTCGCTCCTACAAACGCAAATGATTGACCTGGTTCAATTGTGAAGGATACATCTTTTAGAATCCACTCATCCGGTAGGTAACTAAACCAAACATTTCTAAATTCAATCTTACCCTTCATCTCTGTTAACTCAACAGGGTTTTCTATTTCAGGAATCGCTTCTTTTGTATCCAAAATCCCAAAGATTCTTTCACTTGAAGCTAGTGATGATTGTAAGATATTAAATTGTTCTGCCAATTGTTGGATTGGTTCAAACAATCTATCTAAATATTGCTTCAACATGATAATTACAAACACACCGGTTACTCCATCAGCTACCTGGAACGTTCCATCAATAACTTGGAACCCACCGTATAAGAATAAAACGATGGTAGCAGTTATGTGTAGAAAATAAATCGTTGGTCTATATACAGCGAAGGCTACAATTTGTTGCCACTGTGTCTTTAATAGTTCCTTTGTAATTCCTCTAAACTGATTTTGTTTCTCTTCCTCTTGATTAAAGATTTGAACAATCTTCATACCAGCTAAATGTTCACTTAAAAAAGCGTTGGTTACGGCTATATTTTTACGAATAGCTCTCCAGATTCTTCTTGATACCACTCTGAAGATATAACTAAACACCAATAAAATTGGGATTACTGCGATAATAATTAATGCATATACAAAACTGCCAGTGTAATAATTACTTACATAGAACATTACGGCAATGATCCCTACAACCATTAATATATCTCTAGACATATTAACCAGTACAGACGTGTACATCTCACTCAATGTATTTGTGTCATTGGTAATTCTTGTAACCAAAACACCTGTAGGTTGTTTATTTAAATAATCAATTGATTGATGTTCCATATGATTAAATACTTCATTACGGATATCAAAGATGATTCCTTGACCCGTTTTTTGTAAAATTATTTGTTGGAAATAACTTGTTACAGATGCTACTACAGTTAACCCAAAGTACAATGTTAAGAAGTAAAGTACTGTATTAAATGAAAATCCTGGTGTTTCAAAAACTTCAAATACTTTACCAAAGATAAATGGTTGTGCAATCTGTAATGCTACTGTGAATATCATTAATGCAAATGTTAGAACGAACTGCCATAGGTATGGGTGACCGTATTTGACAAGTCTTCTGATAATAACGGAGTCTTTAACTTCTCTTTTCATTTCTTGTTGATGTTCCATTATTTACCCTCTATCTCGTCTTCTAACTCTTGTCTTCTAACAATATCTTTATACAATGCACAACGTTCTACTAACTCATCATGCGTACCCATATCTAACATTTTTCCTTCATCGATAACAATAATTTTATTTGCATTTTGTATTGATGAAATTCTATGTGCAATAATAATTGTTGTTTTATCGTCTCTTAACTCTTTTAAGTTATCTAAAATTGTTTCTTCTGTTTTTGTATCTACTGCACTTACAGAGTCATCCATGATTAAGATTTCAGGATCTTTGATCAATGCTCTTGCAATTGCAACACGTTGTTTTTGCCCACCTGATAATGTAACACCACGTTCTCCAATAACTGTATCGTACCCTTCAGGGAATTCGATGATGTTTTCATGTACATCTGAACGTTTGGCAGAAGAAATTACTCTTTCGTGGTAATCTCCTTCTCTTTGAATACCTAGGGCAATATTATTATAAAGTGAATCTGAGAATAAGTACCCATCTTGTGGTACATATCCAATTGACCCTCTTACAGTTCTAAGTGGTAAGTTCATGATGTCATTACCATCTAAGAAAATTTTGTTCGGTTCAATGTTATAAACTCTTAACAATAAATCGACAAGAGTTGTTTTTCCTGAACCAGTTCTACCGATAACACCTACTGTGTCACCTTTGTTTATCTTAAATGAAATATTCTCTAATTGGTTTGTATCACTATCTGGATAGTTAAACGATACATCTCTAAATTCAATTTCCCCATTAACTTTTGCGTCTATTAAAGCTTTCTCATTGTCTTTTACTACGACGTCTTCATCTAAAATTTTATTGATTCTTGTTAATGATGCTCTTGCACTTGCACCTATTTGGATTACACGTACAATGGCCATAATCGGCCATAATAATGTAAAGAAGTAAGAAATATACTCAAATAATACACCCGCAGTAAATGGCTCAGCTGTTCCAGCAGTGTCCATTATTAATCTAGTTCCGTACCAAAGAATCACTACTGTAATTGTTGTGATCAAAGCACGCATCATAATTTCTACAATCGCAATCAACTTCACAAAACGATATGTTTTATCACGGTTGTCTTGGTTATGACGTAAAAACTCTAATTTTTCAATTGGTTCTTTTACGAATGCTTTAATAACTTGAATACCACTCATATTCTCGTTTACAAAGTCACTCATATCTTCAAATGCTTTTTGTCTTGCTTCAAATCGCTTATTGATCATTTTTGACAATACACTTGCTACTAATGCTACTACAATTAACGGTACAACAGCTAAAGCTGTCATTGTAAAGTTAATGCGAATCATCTTAATAAATGATAATGTACCTAAGAATGCAGCATCAACAACCATAATCATCCCAAATCCAATTGATTGTCTAACCGCCTCTAAATCATTAATGAAGTGAGCCATTAAACCACCAATTTTACTTCTACCATAAAATCCTTGGTCTAACTTTTCACAATGTTCATACATTTCATTTCGAATTTCATATTCAATTCTTCTACTTGCACCTAATATTGCCAAACGCCAAAAGAAACGTCCTGCAACAATGATTCCTGCGAAACCTGCTATTGTTAAAGCAAGTTTAACCAGGGCATCTTTGGTTAGTGTTCCAGTAGTTAAACCATCAATGACTTGACGCATAACTTCTGGAATTTCTAATTGAAACCAGTCAACTAGAATTAACGAAATAAGTCCTATAATAAATAGATATAAATATTTAATATAGTATTTATTTACCGTTTTACCAAATATCATACATTTTCTCCCCCTTATTCACCTAATCTGTCAAATATGTCTACTAATATAGCCAAAGTATCTCCATCGAGTTTTTCTTTGACTTTTTCAGCTATTCGTTTACTCTCTAATTCGTTAGTTGAAGCTAGTGTTTTACCTAAGTCAGTTAACTCTAAGTAGGCAACTCTTTTATCTAGTTCATCAACTCTTTTTTGTACTAACTTCATCTGGATAAAAGTTTTTACAGTTTCTGTAATCGTTGGTTTGCTTAAATGACTGTTTTCAGCCAACTTTGTAACGGTACAATCTTCAATTTCCATAATCTTTTTTAAGTATCTAAACTGCTTTTTACTAATTTTATCAAAGCCAATTTCTTCATATAATTCCTTACATTGATCGAAATACAATTTTAGAAACTTATTAATAGAAAGTCTTAATTTTTCAGTATCCAAAAAAACACCTCCATAATAGTTAGTTTGGTTTTACCTAACTATTATATATTGTAATTTTGTGTATTTCAACAGATAAAGAAAAAAAGCGAAAATTAATCCGCTTCAATAATTATTCCCATATAATACGTGTCTACGTATTCTCCTTTTACAAACATTGATTTCCTGTTTGTACCTTCTATTTCAAATCCTACTTTTTCATATAAATGAACAGCTGCAGGATTGTCAGTACGCACTTCAAGGTTGACTTTTGTAATACCATTTTGCTTTGCATATTCTATTTGAGACTTCATTAATTGAGAACCAATTCCTCTATTCCAATGTTTTTTTAGAATTGTAATTCCTAACGATGCTACATGTCCAATTCTTTTTCTACCTTCTCTACCATGCAAGCCACATTGGCCTATAATCTTGCCGTTTTCCATCATGACTAACATGTTTGATAGTCTTGATCTATTAATCGATTCAATGTAGTTTGTTTCTTGTTCCAATGTAATGTTAAACTCTTCCGGGTTTGTCAATAAATTATCTGTTTCTCCTGATGCAACTTTAACATAGTCAATAATATCTTGAGCCATATCAGGTGTTACAACTTTTATTTCCATATTAGTCCTCCTCGTTTAGATAGTGAATATATCTATCCTTATTATTTAGAAAATCTTTTATAAAAGATACACTATCTATACTGAAGAAGTCAACATTTTTTAAATTATTGTCTAAATCTATAATCTCTGAGTCATCAACTGCCTGAATAATTGGTGAATGTGTTGCGATGATAAACTGTGATCCCTTTTTGACCATTTCTTTTATTAAGAGTAACAACGCATATTGATTCTGATAAGATAAAGGCGTCTCAGGCTCATCAATGATGTAGATACCTGGAGCGGTAAATCTAGATCTAAAGAACTCTAAAAAACTTTCTCCATGTGATAAAGTAGTTAATTCCCTGCCTTGTTGTTCTAACTCAGCCAAACTCTTAACAAATGGTGCTTTCGCTTGATTTTGAGCGAATAAAGATTTATCCAAATATTCCTCTTCTACACGTTCTAACTCTTTATGAAGCTGAAGTTTCATCGCTCTTATACCATGTTGATATGTAATAAAGTCACTCGCTCTAAAAAAGAAACCTCTTTTTGTCTGTGTTGTGAATTTCAGTTTTACCTTCTTAGAATAATCTCTAATTTCTTTAAATAAATCGTCATCCATTATCGATTGATTGCTGATGTTAATAGAACTTATGCTGGCTGCTATTGTTTCTAAGATCGTACTTTTTCCACTCCCATTTGAACCTATCAGAATGGTGATAGGTTTAGAAAGTGTAAGAACTTTATTGTTTAACACATCTAAAGAAAAGGGATATTGCATCCCTTTTTTTGGAAATATTATTTGTTTTAAAAACATTAACCTAACCAAGCAACTCCAAGTCCACCTCTACCAAAGTGTACACTTAATACTGATGTAATCTCTTTGCAGACATATACTTTAGCATTTTCAAATCTTTCTTGAATTAACTCTTTTAATTCAATCGCAGACTCAATTGCTCCTAATGGTGCAATTCTAATGTGTAAGGGTTCTTTTGGTGAATGCTCTTTTATTTCATTAATGATGTGTTCTAAAACTTTTTTTGTTGTTCTTACTTTGCCAGCTAATTCTAGTTTTCCATCAATTACAGAAATAATTGGTTTTATTTTTAATAGGTTACCAATTACTGATTGTGTTCTAGACATTCTTCCACCTTTGAATAAAGCAGTTAAATTATCTACTGTAATTCTAGCTTCTAGTCTTTTTACTAGAGTTCTCATTTTTGTAGCTACTTCTTTTAATGTTGCTCCATTTAAAACATCATCTTTCACTTCAGCAATGATGATTTCTCCACCCATTGCGCTTGATTTTGAGTCTATAACTTCGACGTTTAAGTCTTCTATCATATCTGCTGCGATAACAGCTGATTGATGTGTACCACTTACACCTGAAGAGACAGTCATCACAACAATATCTTCATACCCTTGATCTCTTAATGCTTCAAACGCTGTTAAGAATGCATCTGGGTTTGGTTGTGATGAAGTAACTCTAGATCCATTCATATGTGCATCTACTACTTCTTCATTTGTAATGTCTAATCCATCTGTGTATACTCTACCATCAATAATGATGTTTGGTCGTACTACTTGAATGTTTAAATCTTTTAAAAAATCGTCCGGTAAGTTAAATGTGCTATCTACTACTACTCCTATTGTTTTCATATTGACCTCCAATATATTCTTCACGAATAATGGAATATACAATTCTATCAACTAACTCTCCAGTTGCAATACGATCTTCTTTTCTTAAGACTCCTTCTTTAACAAATCCAAGTTTTTCCGCTACACGGATGCTCGCTTTATTAAAAGGATAATTACTAATCGCAACTCTATCCATTTCCATTTCTACAAATAAAAATCGAATTAACTCTTCCGCTGCTTCTGTGATATATCCTTGGTTCCAAAACTCTTTCGAGATTTCAAAACCTAAATGTCTTTCTTTAATATCGTTGTACGTTAGATTGTACGCTCCGATTGCTCCAATCACTTTGTTGTCTTCTTTTCGTTCTATCGCATAAATATCATTTCTGCTCATATAACGATCTAAAACACCTTGCGCATCAGCAATCGTTTGAATTGGACTTCCACCCGCTGGAATTTGAACTTCAGGGTCTTTTAAATATACAAAAATATCATTTAAGTCTCTAAAGGAAAATGGTCTTATATGTAGCCTTTTAGTTACTAACATCGATCCATACTCCATTGATTAAAACATCAAGTTCAAATATACCGCTATTCATATCTTTTTTATTCAATATCCAAGTATCTCTAATCTGGTTTACCTTATCTGTAAACTCAGGAAAGATTTCTTGGTCATGACAAATATCTTTATAAGAATCTTTATATTCAAATGTTAATTCAAAATGAATGTTTTCGTCAGCATCTTCATTAAAGAAGCCAATTATAAAGTCAAAATCATGTTGATCTATTAGATCCCATAACTCCTCTTCATTAAGAATGTTACACTGTAATATCAGTGTATCCTTATATCGAAGTATATTGAAGTGATTTGCACTTTCTATGATTTCGGCATCTCCAACCACAATAGTACTCCTACTCATATTATATAAAGGATCTTCCTTATATTGAATAAACAAGATTTCAAAATTGTATATTCTTTTGATGTTCTTAATGTTTTCATCACTCAATAAGACACTACTTGTTACTGTTCCTAATTTCATAATAATCACTCCCACTATGATGGTAACATAGAATGAAAAAAAAGGCTTTAAAAATAAGCCTTTTGAGTCTATTAGTCTCCGAATCCAATACCGATTGCTTTACAAGATTGTACTAAGTGTCCGTTTGGATCTACAACTTTTGATCCACCTTCAGAAGTTTCACCTACTATACCAGAACCTACTACCTCTTCTAACGGGAACTGTGTAAACTCTCCACCTTTATATGCAACCATAAATGAATAATCTCCAGACATCAATGTGTCAACTGCTTTGACTCCAAATTGAATACCTAATGTACGGTCAAATTGAGATGTAATTCCACCACGTTGAATATACGCTAAGTTCGTATTTCTAACTTCATGGTCTGGAATTAAGGCTTGCAATTTTTTCGTAACAACAGCACCTAATCCACCCAAACGAACTGTATCAGCACTATCTTCTACGATTTCTCTTACATGCACTGCCCCATCTTTTTCTTTTGCACCCTCAGATACTACTACAACTGAAAAGTGTTTTCCACGTTCATCTCGTTGTTTAATTGTTTCAACAACATTTTTTAAATCATATTCAATTTCAGGAATCAAGATAACATCAGCAGAACCTGCTAATCCACCTTCTACTGCTAACCATCCTGCATGACGTCCCATAACTTCAACAACCATTACTCTGTCATGTGAATAAGCAGTTGTATGAATTTTGTCTAACGCATCTGTAATTGCTTCTAATGAAGTGTTATACCCAAATGTCATATCTGTTGCGGGTAAGTCATTATCAATTGTTTTTGGAATACCTACTACAGGGATCCCCATTCTACCGAAGTCTCTAGCTGAAGTTAATGTACCATCTCCACCTAAAACAACTAAAGCATCAACGCCTTCTTTCTTCATGTTATCAACAGCAACCTGAGATACATTTTTATATTCAACATTACCATTTTCATCTTCTAATCTATAGTTAAACAAGTTGTCTTTGTTTGAAGTTTTTAGAATAGTTCCACCTTCATGCATAATACCAGAAATCGCATCTAAATCTAATTTCATAAAATCATTGAAATATAAACCACTATATCCCCTTTTATATCCGATAACTTCGATTCCGTACTTAATAATTGCTGTTTTTGTAACAGCACTAATAACCGCGTTAAGACCACTACAGTCTCCACCACCAGTTAAAATCCCTATTTTTTTTATTTCCATCGAATCGCCTCCAAATATATGATACCACAACGATGGTTAAATTCATTAACTAAAGCCCTTTCGTAAACGTTTTCTTACTCTATACTTCTTTATTCTTGCAAATAGTAAAAAAATCAATATAATTAGTATTTGGTAGAGAGTTGAGGGAAAATATAATGAGTATATTATCAGTTGAAAACGTAACACATGGATTTGGAGGACGCGATTTATTAGAAGACGTCTCTTTTCGTCTATTAAAAGGAGAAAAAATCGGTCTAATCGGAGCAAACGGTGAAGGTAAATCTACATTCATGAACATTATCACAGGGAAACTACTTCCAGATGACGGAAAAGTTACATGGAGTAAAAGAGTTCGTGTTGGATATTTAAACCAACATATCGAATTAGAAGGTACTGTTTATGAGGTGTTAAAATCGGCCTTTAACCATTTAGTATTAACACAAAAGGAAATTGAAGAAGCATATATGAAAATGGGTGAAGCAGATGCTGATATCGATGCTTTATTAGAAACTGTAGGTGAACTACAAGACATTATTGACAACTCAGACTTCTATTTAATTGATTCTAAGATTGAGCAAATCTCAAAAGGTTTGGGTATTACATACGGAATGGATGCATTAGTAACTGAGTTAAGTGGTGGTCAAAAGACTAAAGTACTACTTGCTAAATTATTATTAGAAAAACCTGATATTCTTCTTCTTGATGAACCTACCAACTACTTAGATGAAGAACATATCAATTGGTTAAAAATATACTTAAACAATTATGAAAATGCATTTATCATCATTTCACATGATTTAGAATTTTTAGATCAAGTTATCAATATTATATATCACGTAGATAATTTACGTTTGACTAGATATGTTGGAAACTATTCTCACTTCCAACAAGCGTATGCGACAAAACAAAAACAGTTAGAATCAGCGTTCAAAAAACAACAAGATGAAATCAAAAAACTAAAAGACTTCGTCGCAAGAAATAAAGCGAATGTAGCTACTCGTAACATGGCTATGTCTAGACAAAAGAAACTAGATAAAATGGATGTTATTGAATTAGCAAAAGAAAAGCCAAAACCAGAGTTCAACTTCAAAGAAGCTAGAACACCTTCAAGAATAGTATTTAATCTAAAAGATCTAGTTATTGGCTACGACAAACCATTGACGAAACCTTTAAACTTTACATTTGAGAAAAATGATAAAGTAGCGATTACAGGTGCAAATGGAATTGGTAAAACAACTCTTTTAAAAAGCATAATTGGCGAAATATTACCAATCGAAGGAAATGTTGAAACTGGAGAGTTTGTAGAAATTGGCTATTTTGAACAAGAAAAGTCATCCTACAACAATAAATCGTGTATAGATTATTTTTGGGATTATTATCCAGGATTTAGTCAATACGAAGTTCGTTCTTCTTTGGCTAAGTGTGGGCTAACAACAGAACACATTGAAAACAAAGTGCATGTATTAAGTGGTGGTGAACAGGCGAAGGTTAGAATTGCAGTTGTATCAAATACAGAAAGTAATGTTCTAATTCTCGATGAGCCCACAAACCATTTAGATCAAGACGCAAAAAACGATCTAAGAAGAGCACTAGTTGAATACAAGGGGTCAATCATATTTATATCACATGATTCAACGTTCTATGATGGAGTTGCGACTAAAGTATGGAACTTAGAGAAATTCAAAAATTAATTGAATTTCTTTTTTTCTTGCCTTTTCATTATGAAAGATGTATTATATGAACAGTGTTCAAATGTAGGTGAGAATAGTGAAAAAATTAAACGGAGTAAAATCAGAAATACTGAAAACAGCAAGACTTATTTTAAAAACAAATCCCAATTCGCTTAGTATAAGAAAAATTGCCACTGAGTGTAATATAGGGACAGGAACTGTATATAACTACTATAAAAATAAAGATGAAATTATTATTGATCTTATGAGTGATTATTGGACTGAATTTATGGACAAAATTCGTGAACATGACTTTGTGGGTGATGCAAAAGATAAATTTCGTGATCTATTTGACATCTTTTCTGTTTACGGTAAACAGTTCAGATTTGAGTTGTTAAATGGCACAGATAAGGAAGTTATTTATGAGGCAAGAGAATTTAATAAAAAATCTTTTTATTTTTTTGTAGAGTTTATTCAATCTATGTTTCCTTCTCTTTCTGTTGAGGATGCTATGTTCATAGGTTTCAACATGTTTGCAGTTCTCACTACACCAGGATACGAGTTTAAACTTTTGGAAAGGGTAGTTTTAGAAAAACTATTATAGGTATTACTATGGCAATCTTTGAAATTTTATTCAATATAACATACTTGTTATCAGTATTGATTATTTCATCTATCATTTACATAAACGGAAAACATTCAAACAACAACGCTGCAAAATTATTTGGGGTAATGGGAATTTTATTAGGATTTGGAGATTCCTTTCATCTAATCCCAAGAATTCTAAGTCACATCGATGGAGACTTTGATAAATACGCATACTTTTTAGGAATGGGAAAACTAGTTACTTCTGTAACAATGACATTCTTTTATGTCATACTGTATAAAGTTTATGAGTTACTAGTGAAAGAAAACAAAAATCTACGATATATCATCTATGCATTAGTAGTGATTAGATTGGTAATTACATTCTTACCAGGTAATGAGTGGGCTTTAAACCAACCAAGTTTGTTATATCCAATTCTTCGAAATGTACCATTTGCCATCATCGGCGGTTTAATGATAATCGAGTTTTGGAGGGCTAATCAATTTTTCAAAAAATTGGCTTTTTGGATTTTGATATCATTTATTTGTTACATAATAGTCGTAGTAGGAGCATATTTCATTCCAGTTCTTGGGGCATTTATGATGCCAAAGACTGTTGCATATTTACTCATAATAATCATTGGTTATAAAGAATTTAAGTAAATATACATAAGATCTTATTTTCATTGCTTTCCATGCTATTTTGGTATGAAATGAGTGGTGTTTTAGTATAAAAGATTCTTGAATCTATGAATAGCTCTCCTTAAATTGGACACTGTGAAAAACTTATGTGGTAGGTTTTCAGTAAAAAAAGGAGGGCTTTTTCTATGGATAAAATGAAAAAATACTCTTTCAAGTTGAAGAATGCATATAACATGATTTACAGAATATAAGATTTCTAGGAAGTTTGAGGTTAATCCATTTTCAACCAAAAGAAGGTTAGCTAAATAAAAAAGTGATTTGAGAAAATAAAAAGGAATAACTCAGTTTCATATAGGAATCATTCCTTATAGATTTTTTTGTGCACACTTTCAACAGCACTACTCACTTGAAAGTTTTATAATTTCCTTATTTTTTCTTTCATTACACTCGGCTTCATACCAGCATGAATCTCTTCAACATTACTTCTGTTTTCTTCAAACCATTCTACTGCATCTAAAATTGTATCTTCAAGTGGCCTAAACGTTAAGCCAGCTTCTTGTGCTTTTGTAGTATCAGCAGTAAACAAGATCTTACCTTCTTCATTATTATTATATGTTGGATAAGCTAATGGAACTACAATATCGTTTTCAGTAAACCACTCATCCTCTTTTTCGATCAATTCACAATCAGGATTGATTAGGTCTCTACATGTTAAAATAAAATCACGATACGATAATGGTACTTTAGGGCCAATAATATGATATTCCCCTCTTAAATCTTCTTCGACAGATTTAACTACGAAACGACCCAAATCTTTTACATCAATAAACTGATACATTAAATCTGATGAAGGTATAATCATTTTATCTGAATTTTTCAACATAATCGGCCAATATGTAAATCTATCTGTGTAATCTCTGTCTCCAACAATATATCCAGGACGAATAATAATCGAATCCTCCCCATAAATATCATTTAATACTTTTTCGCAACCAACTTTTAATGGTCCATATGTTTCACCAGTAATTTTTTCTGATATCATATCGATAACCTTTAACTGATCTTCCTCGGTATAATCATACGTATTTGGCTCATATACTGAGATTGTTGATATCAATAAATACTTATTAATATTACCTTTAAACAACTTCGCAGCAGCTTCTACTTGTTTCGGAAAATATGCGCATGTATCAATCACTACATCAAATGTTAAAGCTTTTAATTTACCTAAATCTTCATTTCGGTCTCCTTGAATAAAAGAATACTCTCCTACCAAAGAAGCTTTTGTTTTACCTCTATTGAACAATGTAACCTCATGTCCATTATCCATTGCATACTGAGCAATATGATGCCCTACAAATCTTGTACCACCAATAATTAGTATTTTCATCGTTTCACCTCAATAATATTGTACTATGAATAGTGAACACTTCCAAACAAAAAAGAAACTCTTCATTTGAGTTTCTTAATCACTTCTTTTAATTTTAAAATATACTTCTGTTATGTATTCATCACTACTTGGGTCACCCTCAGGGTACACTTCTAACATCATACCATCAAAGCTATAACCACTATCTTCAATTTCCTTTATCGCATCTAGCTCATATTTTCGAACAGAAG
>PPCM01000274.1_pt1 | contig 61842 bp, 51 predicted proteins | sample 1555541 | NCBI WGS metagenome assembly PPCM01 (sample SAMN05284479, study PRJNA326546) | Marine sediment metagenome, whole genome shotgun sequencing project. | isolation source: marine sediment | place: Germany: Wadden Sea | collected 2012-09-05 | reverse complement strand
ATGACGGATGGCTTATTGAAGATGTGGTAATAGAGTCAGAAGAGTTGTTTTTTGTTAAGAAGGCTCTTGATATGAACCGTGGAAAGCAAGTGCATAATATTAATGTAACTATTTATAGAAATAGTACACATGAAGGAAACTCATTTAAAGGTTCTTCTAGAACGAAAATTTCTCCTACAATGAACACTGAAGAAATTAAGAATGCGTTAGATGTTGCATCACTGGCTGCTAGTTTCGTTAAGAATAAGTACTACGACCTAGTTAAGCCTGTGGATTATACGTTTAGTGATGATTCAAATGAGGTAGATATCAATAAATTAGTTGAAGCAGTCTATAAGTATGACACACTTGAAAACGGTGGAATTAACTCAAGTGAGTTCTTTGTAGAAAAGATCACTAGAAGAATTCTTAACTCAAATGGTGTGGATGTGTCTTATGACTCACAGTCATGTATGATAGAGATTATCACTGACTGGAAAAACAACTCAGATGAAGTAGAATTACACGATATATTAAGATTTGCATTTATGGACTACGATGAGTTATCTATAAAGGTGAAAGATATGATAGAGGAAACTAGATTAAGAGCGATTGCTACACCTCTTAAAGAGCATAAAGGGATACCAGTTGTATTAAGTGGTGAGAACGTTAGAACGATGCTTAATTACTTCATTATGAGAGCGAATAACCAGTATATTTACGAAGGATATTTTAATACGGAACTAGGAGAGAATCTTCAAGGCAAAGGTGAAGGGGATAAGTTAAGTGTTACTTTGAAATCAGCATTAAATAACTCTACAAGTTCAGCTCCTTGTGATACTGATGGATTTATCCTAAACGACGTTGAAGTGATTAAAGATGGTTTATTAAAGAATCACTATGGTTCTTTAAGATATTCAAGTTATTTGGATAGAGTACCAACAGGTAACTTCAGTAACATAGAAGTTGAACCAGGAAGTATGAAACTAAGTGAACTTGAAAAACCTCATATTGAGTTAATTGCATTTTCTGATTTTCAAACGAATTCTCTTACTGGAGACTTTGGTGGGGAAATAAGATTAGCAAGATATTTTGATGGTGTAAAATACGTGCCTTATTACGGTGGTGCGATCACAGGTAATATCCGCAATATAATGGGGAATTTAAGACTTAGTGAAGTAGTTAATCAAGTAAATAGTTTTAAAGGTCCAAAATATATTTCTTTTGATGAATATAGCTTAGTGTCAAATTAAAAATCAACGGTCTCATGTAGATGAGGCCGTTTTTTTATTATTGACTTTATGATAAATAGACTATAACCTTGTACAAAAGAGGTCATTTTTGAGTTCTTTGAATAAATAAATGTAAAAGCATAGAAAGAGGACAGTTTGTCTTGGTAAAAATATATGGAATATAGATTATTATTTGAGGATAATTTTGAGATAGATGGAAGACCAAATCCTGATATTTGGGTTAATGAGGTTGGAGGACATGGATTCGGAAATAATGAGTTACAGTTCTATACTGACAGTGAAAAGAATGCCTATGTAGAAAATGGAATGTTACATATGGTAGCGATGAAGGAGAAGTGTGAAAATAGAGAGTACACTTCATCTAAGTTAATTACGTATCAAAAACACTCAATAAAGTACGGAAAAATTGAAATAGAAGCTAAACTACCAAAAGGGATTGGAACGTGGCCTGCTTTTTGGATGTTACCTGATTCGATAAAGGAAGGAACATCTTGGCCGTTATGTGGTGAAATAGACATTATGGAACATGTAGGGAAGAATCAAGATATGATTCACTTTAGTTTACATACTGAAAAGTATAACTTTCTAAACGATTCACAATTTACTAAGTTCCTAAGAGTTGAGGAAGTTTCAGATAGTTTCTACACGTATGGGATGGAATGGACTGAGGATTATATCTCCTTTTCAATTGACGGAATGCAACTTGCGAAGTTTAGAAAAGGGGACAGAGAAGATGTCTCAGAATCAGGGTGGCCATTTGATCAACCTTTCTATTTAATTCTAAATTTAGCGGTTGGAGGTAACTGGGGTGGACCAGTGGATGATGAGTCACTTCCGTGGGTTATGAATGTTAAATCTGTAAAGGTTTACAATAAAATATAATAAACTATTGAAATAAGAAAATATTACAGTTATAATTAATTGTAATTTTTTTTGACTGTTTACTTAAACGTTTAAGTTCCTCTTCACTATTCCAAGTGTTAATTTTTTTATTTAGTACTTAAACGTTTAAGTTTTATAGGAGGACAGCATGGTAAAACTTAAAGACATTTCAAAAAGAACTGGATACTCTACTACAACTGTATCAAGAGCATTAAATGGTTACAGTGATATTGGAGTAGATACAGCTAATAAAATTAAAAGAATTGCTGAGGAAATGGGTTACGTTGTTAACGCATCTGCTAGAAACTTAAAAATGAAGAAGTCTTGGACTATAGGTATCGTTTTTGAAGAATTATCTGGTGTAGGGCTTAGACATCCCTTATTTGCAGAGATCCTTGATGGTTTTAAAAAGAGTGCAGAAGATAAAGGATACGACATTATGTTTCTTTCATCCAAAAAGGCAAGCTATACGAAGCATGCTATTGAAAAACAATTAGATGGTGTATTTGTTTTATGTACTATTTTTGAAGGAGAATCTTATCAGGAGTTAGCAGAAAGTTCAATTCCTGTGGTTGTCGTAGATCACCTTAGTAATAATGTTTACAACATTACGAGTGATAACAGACAGAGCATTATGGAAGTTGTAGGTATGCTAAAGTCGAATGGTCATAGTAAGATCGCTCATATATACGGTGTTGATACAACATTTACTGGAAAGAAAAGAAGAAGCCATTTTGAGAATTCAATGGAAGAATTAGATCTACCTATTAGAGAAGAATATATGGTAGATGGAAATATATATACTCGTCAAGATGGATATAGGGCTATGAATGAGCTACTAAAACTTGACGATAGACCTACTGCGGTATTTTGTGCAGGAGATATGTTAGCAATTGGTGCAATCCAAGCTATTAAAGATGCAGGACTTAAATGTCCTGAGGATGTATCTATTGTTGGATTTGATGGTATTGAGATATCATCTCTTGTTTCACCAAGTCTTACAACTATTAGACAGAACACGTTTAGGATGGGAGAAGTAGCCTCAGATTTGTTGATTAAGATTATTGACAAGAAGATTGAGAATACTGCTAAGACCATTTATGTTGAGACTGAACTGATTCAAGGGGAAAGTACTAAGAATATTAGGTAATAAACACTTGGTGTTTTACATAAATTATTAGGAGGAATAGAATATGAAAAAAATCTTTACACTAGTTTTATTAAGTGTCATGGCTATTTCATTAGCTGGTTGTAGTAAGTATGAAACATTAGATACTACTATTTCTGGTGAAATTGATATCATGCTATGGTCTGGTGATGGTTCTTATCAAGAAGACATCGGTCATCAAAATTTAGCTCCAGAGGACATTACTGGACAAAACAATGCTGCTGCATATGCAGTTGCGAAAGCATTTAACGAAATTTATCCAAATGTACAAATTAATATTTACGCTAAGGCTGGGGATCCAGATGCGAATGAAGTTTCTTGGCAACAAGAATTAGAAAACTTCAAAGCTGATCATGGTAAGTACCCTGACGTATGGGCTTCTACTGACTTAGTTGGAGACATCGCAAGAGGTTTAGTTGCGGATTTATCACAATTTGAAGATGATCCATTATATCAATCATTTAACCCAGCAGTTATGGAAATGATGAACTATTATGGATTCCAAGCAGGGTTACCTCAATACATGGTACCTTGGGGTGTATTCGTAAACAAATCATTAGCAGAAGATAATAACATTGATATGCCTGATCCAATGTGGAGTATCGATGAGTATACTGATTTCATCTCAGAAGCTGATATGGAAACATTCTACGGAGCTGTAGATGTACCTGTTAAGTTTATGGAGTCAGGAACTAATGTAGTTGTTAAACAAATGGTTGAGTATGACGGAACTGGTGATTTCGTTAACTTAAACTCTGACGAAATGAAAGATATGTTAGATTACGCTCATGAGTGGGCAGATTATTCTGTATTCCCTCAATTCTGGGCTGGTAACGTAGATTCTTCATACATTGATGCAAACTGGTGGTGGGGTTATAAATTCTTCACTGATAATTCAGTTTTAACTCTTGATGGAGATCCATGGATGTTAGGTACAGCTGCAAATGCAAATTCTTGGTTACCTGCAAACTTTGACTTTGATTATTATCCAAGACCTTCTACAGAATACGTAGAAAATCATGTTGGTGTTGTACTAGACCCTATGGCAGTACATAACTATGCAATGGATGATGGTAATCCTGAAATGACAGATGCTGAGTTTGAAAAAACTAAATTAGCTTATACATTCGCTGCATTCTGGGTTGGAGATACTGCATCATGGCAAGCAAGAGCGGATCAAATGTATGTTCCTGGTGAAGTAGCAGAATCATCATTAAATGATTCATTCCCACTTGTAACTGGTGAAGAGTTTGATGCACAAATGGATATTTGGTATTCAGTTACTAATCACTCTGCATTAGCAAGTGAAGCTCAATTCCCAGGTTTCCACACAGTTGTTGATTTATGGAATGAAGGTAAAATGTGGGACGTTTCAGATAAAGCGTATCCATACTGGCATGAATTTGAAGGTGCTAAGAGACAAAACTTATACGAATGGTTACAAATGGGTAACGACAATGTAACTGGTGTTCAGTTCACTAGTGATCAGTTCGTAGATACAATTAAAGGTTTACTTCCTACATGGAATGAAGATATGAACCAAAGATTTGAAGAGTCTATTCAAGCGTTGAAAGACGGATTAATAGAATTCTATCAATTCGAAGATAAAGATTTTTCTTAAATAACTAAGTTTGAAGGCGTGAGGACCTCTCACGCCTTTAAAAAGTTATTTTATCAGCATAATTAATACGAGGTGTAAAAATGAAAAAAATAATTAGTAGAATATCTAGACTGATATTAGCAATTGGCTTTGCTGTTGGGCTATTTTTTATTGTAAGGTCAAATGAATCGGTAATAATTGATAGTTCTGAAGTAACTCCTTCGAAAGTTGAGAGTGCTTTATCATTGCTTAATAGCACTTTAGATAGACCGATTAATACGTACTTTAACCAAGAGATTGAAGTTAATTATGGTGATAAGGTAATTAGTGGGGAAGCAAATGGAAATACAGTGATAGATTATGAGGAAGAAGCTAAATTTACAGTTGATGTAGATGAAGCTGGATACTATAGTATTGCTTTGAAATACGTTAATGATGAGAGTGCTTTATCAAACTCAACAATAGCTGTCAAAGTAAATGGAGAGTTTCAGTTTGATGAGGCTTTATTATTGGATTTACCTATTTATTGGGTAGATTCAACTAAGGACTTTACTTTAGATACTTATGGAGATCAAACTCTGCCACCATTGAACCAGATAACTGACCCAGTGGAAGCGCATATGTATAACAATTTATATTACACAGATGAACCTATGATGTTTTACTTTGAAGAAGGATTGAATGAAGTTAGTATATTCAATATTTCATCTAACTTGATTTCTATAATGGAGTTAAACATTGCTCAGATTCAAGAAACACCTTCATACGTTGAATATGAAAATCAAGATGAAGAAGTAGATGGTTTGATTGAGATTAACGCAATTGATTACGTATCTAAGAATTCATCTTACGCTAGACTTTATTCATTTAATGACCCTAGTGTTTCACCACATGACTCAGTTGATAAGATGTTAAATGTTATTGACGGTGGAGCGTGGAAGAAGGCAGGTCAAGAAGTAACGTTTGAAGTTTCAGTAGAAACTACAGGAAATTATAACTTGTCACTTCATTATTTAAATGACAAAACAGATTTCTCTGTATTTAGATCTATCTATATAGACGGAAAAGTTCCTTTTAAGGAAGTTCGTAGTTATGAGTTTAAAACGACTGGTAAAAATGAGTGGGATAATGTAACTCTTGGTAATGAAGAGGGTTCTTACAAGTTTTATCTTACAGAAGGAACTCATACAATTACTCTTAAGAACGAGGCTGCTCCAGTAGCTGAGTCCGTAGAGCAAATTAGATTACTAATAAATCATATTAATCAGTTTGCATTAGAAATAGTAAAAATTACTGGTACTAATGCAGATAAATATAGAACGTGGGAAATAACGAGATATTTACCAGAAACAGAACAATATCTTGAAAGTTATATTACTGTAATAAAGAGTATTATATATGACTTATCACAGTATTCAGATAAGGGAGCTGATTCGTCAACGTTAGCGTATTTAAACACTGCACTACAGTCTTTAGAAAAAATGGCTGATGACGCGGATAACTTACCTTTATACTTACCAGACTTGTATAGTGGTACAGGTTCTGCAACACAAATGTTGGGAGACTCAATTAACTTCCTAACTGATCAACCTATGTATTTAGATGCATTATATATACATGGAGATCAAGACTTACCGAATCCGAACGCGAATATGTTTGAGTCTGTAATATCAGGAGCTAAGTCTTTTGTAGCTTCATTTACTTCACAGAAGTATGTTACGAAGAATGATCCAAATGTCTTAAATGTTTGGGTTAACAGACCAATAACACACGTGGACACACTTCAAAAACTAGTGGATTCAAACTTCACTCCTGAAACAGGAATAAAAGTTAAAATCTCAGTTATGCCAGATCCAAATAAGTTAATACTAGCAGCAAGTGCTAAGGATACTCCTGACGTTAGTTTAGGAACTCTACCTTTCATGCCGTTTGACTTTGCGATTCGTGGAGCTGCTTATGATTTAACACAGTTTGATGACTTTTGGGAGTTTGCAGATAACTTTGCTCCTGGAGCGATAGTACCTTACGTGTATAATGACGGAGTTTATGCGATTCCGGAGACTTTAGACTTTAATGCTTTAGTTTATAGGAAAGATGTGTTTAATGCATTGGACCTTGATGTTCCAAATACTTGGGATGATGTTGTTGAACTATTACCTGAATTACAGAGTTATGGTATGAGTTTCTATCATCCAATCGCGGATGGGAAAACTTCTTTAAAATGGTTCTATCAAACGTCTCAGTTTATATATCAGTTTGGAGGAAGTCTTTATACGGAAGACGGAGCTTCAACAGCTATTGATAATGAGCAAGGAGTAGAAGGAATAAATTTCCTAGTAAACTTGTTTAAGAAATATTCACTACCAACACAAATTATGTTGTTTTCAAATGATTTTAGATACGGTACTGCACCAATTGGTATTGTAGACTTTAATAATTTCTTACAGATAAAGAATACTGCACCTGAACTTGTAGGTCAGTGGGCACTGTCAGATTATCCTGCAGTTATAGATGATGAAGGTAATCTGAACCGTTGGTTTATAGCTAACGGAACAAACGGTATGATATTTAATGAATCAAAAAGAGAAGATGAAGCATGGGAGTTCTTAAAATGGTGGATGGATGCAGAAACTCAAACGGTTTACGCATATAACTTACAATCAACTTATGGGCCTGAGTATATTTGGCTTAGTGGTAATGTAAATGCATTAGCTGACTCACCGCTTGAGAATGCACATAAACAAGTAATTATGGACCAAGTACAGTGGATAAATGATATTCCTAGAACGCCTGGTCAATATATGTTGGAACGTGGTTTATCTGATATATGGAATAAAGCAGTATTTGATAACTATTCAACTAGAGTTGCTGTTGATGTTCAAACATTAACTATCGATAGAGAGATTAAACGTAAAATGGTTGAATTTGGTTATTTAGATGAAGAAGGTAATGTTTTGAAAGAATTTAAAATAAGAGATATTACTTGGATAGAAGAACAAATACAGAATGCGAAGGAGGAAAATTAATTGATAGACAAATTAAAAGACTCGAGTTTTAGAGATGCTGTAAGTTTATTCCTAATGGTCCTTCCATATGCGTTCCTATTCTCAATGTTTATAGCATTACCAGTAGCAACAGCTATTGGATTATCACTTACACACTTTAACGTAATTCAAACACCAGAGTTTACTGGTTTAGCGAATTACGTACGTATATTGACTCAAGATGAAGTGTTCATGAAGTACGTACTTCCGAACACGATTAAGTATTCATTAATCGTAGGACCTGGTGGATATGCGTTGTCATTCTTGTTTGCCTGGATGTTAGCACAAATCCAAGCTACACCAAGGAAGTTTTTAACACTTGCTCTTTACTTACCTTCAATGGTAGGTGGAGTGTTTATCGCTGTAATCTGGAAGACTTTATTTGCAGGAGACAAAGCGGGTTATGTTAATGCTTTTCTACTTGAAAATGGTTGGATTGAAACACCGATTCAATTTCTAATTGATCCAGCTTACTTAATGAATATAATGATTGTTGTTTCACTTTGGAGTGCTATGGGTATTGGGTTCTTAGCTATGTTAGCTGGAATCTTAAATGTGCCTGAGGAACTTTATGAAGCAGCGTATATAGATGGTATTAAGAATAAGTTTCAAGAAATTATTTATATAACAGTACCTAGTATGAAACCTCAAATGCTTTTTGGAGCAGTAATGAGTATTGTAGGTGCGTTTAGTACTGGTTATATTGGAGTGGCGTTGAGTGGTGCAAACCCAACTCCACAATATGCAGGGCAAGTTATTTATAACCACATTGAGGACTTTGGGTTCCAAAGATATGAAATGGGTTATGCAGCAGCAATTTCAGTAGTATTACTGTTAATAGTATGGTTCTTCTCGAAAGTAGCCTATAAACTATTTGCAGAAAAAGATTAGGAGGGAAAATATGGCTAAGTTCCAAGGTACAAAAATAAATCCTCAAAGATTTAGTGTGTCTCAACTGAAGTATTATTTAATACTTATTCCGGTTGCTATGTTTATGGTGTTGCCTGTTATTTACGTTGTAAATCAAGCATTTAAACCATTAGACGAACTATTTATGTTCCCACCTAGATTCTTTGTTCAAAAACCATCAATGGATAACTTCCAAGATTTGTGGAGAACTGCTTCTACAACGGGAGTTCCAATGAGTAGATATTTATTTAACTCGATATTGATTACAATTCTTACAATGATTTTAACAATCATGATTACTGCTTCTAGTGCATATGTACTTAGTAAGAAGAATTTTAAAGCTAAAAAACTAATGCTTGGAATTAATCAAGCTGCATTGATGTTCGTTCCAATTGCGGTAATTATTCCAAGATACTTAATTATCATTAATACAGGGATAGGAAATACAATCTGGGCCCATGTATTACCTCTGGTAGCAATGCCAGTTGGATTATTCTTAGTGAAACAGTTTATAGATCAGGTTCCTGATGTATTGATTGAAGCTGCGAGAATAGATGGAGCAAGTGAGTTTACTATTTTACTAAAGGTAATAATACCTTTAATTAAACCTGCGTTAGCAACTGTAGCAATTCTAACGTTCCAAGTAGTGTGGAATTACGTAGAGGCGAGTAACTTGTACGTGCAAGATGAGACATTGAAAACATTTGCATTCTATTTAAGTACTCTTACAAGACCAGCGTCAGGAAATGCGATTGCTGGTATTGGTATGGCAGCAGCAGCCTCTTTGATTCTGTTCATACCAAATATGATAGTGTTCATCATTATGCAAAGTAATGTAATGGATACTATGGGACATAGTGGGATTAAATAATGAGAAAAATATTTATTGCTTTACTGATTGTATTAATTAGTGTTGTAACTGTTAGTGCTACAGGAGTTACATCTTACACAATCGCTTATAGAACAGATGGATGGTACGGTAAGACTCAAGATGCTTACTTACCACAACAAACAGTAACTACTCTAGGGTTAGACTCTCCCGAAGAAATGGCATTTGGGAAAGATAATGTTCTTTACATAGTGGATACTGGAAACAAAAGAATTGTTCTTTTTGATACTGTAACTGGTACTCAAAAAGGAGAAATAACAAATGAAGAATTTGAAAAACCTAAGGGAATATTTATTACTCCTGAAGGGTTGATATACATCGCTGACAGTGGAGCTGAGACTGTGTTTAAGCTTTCTGAAAGTGGAGAAATAATTGATAGATATACTAGACCAACTGCTCCAGCATTTGGGAATACGAACTACAATCCTAAAAGAATAGCTGTAGATAATCGCGGAAATATGTTCCTTCTTAGTGAGGGTGTATATAACGGTATTATTCAGTTATCAAAAAGTGGAGAGTTCTTAGGGTATTTCACATCTAATAAAGTAAATTTATCTGTTAAGGAATACTTACAAGAGTGGTTCTTCACAGATGAACAAAAAGAAGAACTACAAGATAAAGTACCAACAACATTTTCTAACGTAAACATAGATGATTCAGGCCTAGTTTATACGACTACGATGGGGTTAGATGTAGAACACCCTATTAAGAAGCATAATACTTCTGGAGCAAATATGTTTGATAATGATTTATATTTTGATGAAACTATTGTTGATATCGACATTGATCAAAATGGGATTATTTACGTAGCTTACCAAACAGGAATTATGTTTGTATTAACTCCTGATGGGTGGTTCATCCATGGGTTTGGTAGTGCTGTATTAGATCATGACGTATCTGGTTTATTCTCTTCGTTACAGGCAATTAGCGTTGATGATTTAGGGAATGTATGGACACTTGATATAGATAAAGGTTATATTCAGAGTTTCCAACCTACTGAGTATGCGAATGATATATATGACGCTTTAATCTCTTATGAGAAAGGGTTATATGCAGAGAATATTGATAAGTGGCAAGAGTTACTAAAACTGAACCAAGCTTCATTCCTGGCTCATTTAAGTATCGGGAAGAATTATTTATTCCTACAGGAATATGAAAAGGCATTGTATCACTTTGAAATTGCTGATGCAGAGTTTTTCTATTCTCAAGCCTTTTGGGAGATTAGAAATATATGGCTACAAGATAATGTCGCTATGCTTTTAGGAGTTGTAGTAGGTTTATCAATGTTGTTAAGTGTTTTGAAGTATGTTGATAGAAAGAAAAAAATCTTTAATCCTCTTAGAAAAGTAAGAGATAAAGTGGTCGAAATTGGTGTAGTAGCAGACATGCTTTTATATTTTAAAATGCTTGCTCACCCATTAGACTCATATTATGAAATAAAAAGACATAAGAGAGTAACAGTTAAATCTGCTTCAATAATTTATGTAGTTATGTTTGCTGTGTTCCTGTGGTTTACATACGGAAAAGGATTTATATTCCAGATGAAAACTGCTGAGCAAATAGACATTGCACCGATTTTATTCGGTTACTTCTCAGTAATGATTCTATTCATTGTATGTAACTTCCTAGTTACTTCTATTAATGATGGAAATGGATCTTTATCTGATATTTATAAGATGTTTGCATATAGTACAGCGCCAATAGTACTAGGTACAGTTATCGCATTATTATTATCTTATGTATTAACGTTTAATGAGATATTTATTCTTAACTTTACATCAATCGTGTCTATAGTCTGGTTCTTAGTTTACTTGTTCCTGGGGGTTCAAGAAATTCATGGGTACCGATTTAGAGATGCGATTAAGAGTGTGTTAATGACTATCTTATTTATGACGATTATCATGTTTGTAGCGTTACTTGTGTTTATGATGAGTAATGAGTTGTATCAGTTTGTAATTTCACTGTTTAGGGAGGTATGGAGAAATGTTACTAGTTAAAAGATTATTAATTATTTCAATTCTGTTTTTCATGCCACTAGTGACTGTGGATGCTGATGGGTATGTTGAAACATCTAGTGATACTAGATATATTACTGAACCTATCGAGATAGAAGATGTAGATTTATCTGCTTATGAGCTGTTAGAAGAAAATGAGAATCTTGCATTTTACTACAGAGATGACCGCGATATAATAGCTGTTTATGATAAAAGAAATGGATATACTTGGAAATCAGGTTTAGACATTGAATATAGTAAAAACATTAAAAATGCATGTGATGATGCTTATGATGACGAAACTTTGACTGAAAGTGAAAGGTTAGAAATCTGTGTTCCAATTGAAGATAGATTAAATACAACATTCACAGGAATCGCAAATTCTCTAGTGACGCTGGAGTATTTCGATGCAACTTTAAAAGTAAAACGTATATCTAGTGCATCTTATTCAGGTGCAGAATCAGAGTTAACAAAACTAGCTGATGGACGATATATGCTTGATATTAACTTCAATTCTATATATGTGAAGTTTAAAGCGTATATTGAGTTTACCGAATTAGGATTTGATATTGATATTCCAGACGATTCTATTACTGGTAGAGGTGTTGATCAAATCGCTAGTATCCTGTTGAATCCATTCATGGGTGCCTCAGGTGGACAAGAAACTCACTGGACAGTAGATCAAGAAAAATATAGAACGGACATTCCGAAAGAAATGATAGACGGTTACGTTTTAGTTCCTGACGGAAGTGGTGCGTTAATTAGGTTTAATGATTATGCAGAATCACTTGAGGAATATGATGGAGATGTGTATGGTGTTGATCAGGCACAAACAACGTTTGACTATAACGATGGTGACTTCTATGTACCATTTAAACAACCTACTATGCCACTGTACGGAATTTCACATGGATACCGTCAAGCTGCATTTTTAGGGTATGCGACTTCAGGTGATGAGTATATGGAAATAATTGTTTCACCAGAAGAAAATATGACATTTTACACTTGGGCTTATCCGAAGTTTGTTTATAATAAGCTTTATTATCAAGTATATAACCAACAAGGTGCTGGATATTTCTCAATATTTGAAGAAAGAAATCACTTTGATATTGAGATGAGTTATGAGTTTTTAAGTAATGGTTCAGAAGATGGTTATCCTGCTGATTACGTTGGTATGGCGAAACTTTATAAGGATCATTTAGAAGAAGAAGGTATTTTGAAAAATGAATATCAAGATGAGTTACCGATTAGAGTAGACTTTATTATGTCAGACTCAAAAGAGGGGATATTCGGGTATTCAAATGTTTATATGACTGATACTGATAATGTAGACAATATAATAACATCTATAAAAGATGATGGAATTAATAATATTTCAGTTGGACTTATGGGATGGCAATCAGGTGGAGTAACGATGCAAGACCCTTATAAGGCAAACTTCACAAGACGAATAGGTTCAAGAAATGACTTTTTAGATTTATATGAAAAACACAGTGATATTGACATGTCATTTTATGAAGAATACGTAGACATTCATGAGGACCAAGTGAGCATTAGAACGAATGCTGCGAAGCACGTTAATAAAAGATATATAGAATATTATAAATCATGGGTTAAGATTACAGATTTTGCATTCGCTTCACCAGTTAAGTCGGTAGAGTGGATGGAGAAGCAACTTAGTAAGTTATCTAAGTTTGATTTATCATCATTTACTTATGATGGTGTGAGTGATATTTTAATCTCTGATTATAAACAAGGATTAACAGTAACTGATTCAATGGAACTTTATCAAGAATACTTTGCATCAGTGGAACACGAAATAAACTTAGTGTCACCTAATCAATACTTATGGGAGTACACTGATAGGTTCTTACAAGCACCTATGTTTAGTACGAGTCATTTAATAGAAACAGACACAGTACCGTTCTTACAGTTGGTAATAACTGATTCAATGGACGTGTTTGCTCCTTATTCAAATTTCTCGTTTAATAAACAATCAGATGTATTAAGAATGATTGACTACAATGTAGCACCATCATTCTTGTTAACAGAGGAGTCAGCACATAAGATGGCGGCAACGAACTCTGGAGAGTACTATTCAACAGCATACAATAATTATGAGGATATTGTTGAAAGAGTGTATACAGATGTTTCAGAAGCGTTAAACCAAGTAAGAGACACTGAATGGATAGACCGTGAAGTAATTAGCGCGGGAGTAGTTTTAAATACTTATGAGAATGGAATTGTGATTGTGATTAACTATACAGAGAACGTATTTACATACCAAGGAGAAACGGTTCAAGCAGAGTCGTATAAAGTTTATGGCTAAGAAGATGCTTACTAAAAAACAGAACCGCACTGGATATGGGTTTTTATCACTTTGGTTAATCGGATTTATCACATTCACATTATATCCATTATTTTATTCTTTATTCTTAAGTTTTAATGAAGTTAGGTTAACAGTAAAAGGGTGGGAGACTACTTGGGTAGGATTTACAAATTATACTCAAACATTCTTATTAAACACTACTTTTGTACCTGCGTTGACTGAGTTTATTATTATGGAAGTTATATATGTACCAATAATTATTATCATCTCGTTTATTCTGGCATTACTACTTAACAGAGAGATGAAATTAAGAGGATTATTTAGAGTAATTTACTTCTTACCTGTAATTGTTTTATCAGGACCAGTAATGTTTCAATTGCTTAGTTCTGATTCAACACAAATAGGTGAAGTAACTGAGAACTTCATATATAAAGCTATATTTAACGTTAATGAGAATTTCGCTAACGTTATTGAATTGATGTTTGAAAACTTATCATTAATACTTTGGTTTACTGGTATTCCAATAGTGTTATTTATTAATGGATTAAGAAAAATACCACATTCTCTTTATGAGGCAGCTCAAATAGATGGGGCTACAAACTGGCAGATATTATGGAAAGTTAAAATTCCATTAATTAAACCAATCGCTATGGTAGTAGGGTTCTTCTCTATTGTTCAATTAGGACTATATGAAATAAACCCAACATACGACCTTATAAGAGGAGCGTTAGCGAATACTTCAGGAGGTATGGGAATTGCGGCTACATTCTCGTGGATTTATGCACTTGTAATTGTATTACTTGTAGCTATTCTTTATTTATTACTAAAAGAACCAAAAGAAGTATACGTTGAATCAATTGAAGAGTACCAAGCTAAATTAGAGAAACAAAGGGAAAGATATAAGAAAATGGACCGAATTAAGAGTTATCTATCGATTGAACAAAATATAGATAGATTGTTTAAACGAGGTGAGAGTAATGAATAAAAATTTCTTCTCGCTAAAACTTGTAAGTAATGTAGTAATTTATGCTTTACTTATTTCAATCAGTTACGTTTATCTTTACCCTTTATTTAAAATAGTATCATTAACTTTTATGTCACAGTCAGACATTATTAACCAAGAAGTTGACTGGATACCAACTAGTTTTGATTTTGGAAATATTAAGGTGGCTTATAACGTTCTTGGGGGATGGATGACAATTGTAAACTCAATGTGGGTTTCACTATTGTTTGCGTTAGCACAGACGTTTGTATCTGCGTTAACAGGTTTTGCATTCGCTAGATATGAGTTTAGGTACAAGAAATTTTGGTTTGCGATGGTTCTAATATCGTTCATCATTCCAGTACCTGTATTGTTAGCACCACGTATTATGATGTTTTCAACTTTCCAAACTACTTTAGGTGTTCAAATGTTTGGATCAATCATCCCGCAGTTCTTAATGTCATTGACAGGACAAGGGATTAATTCTGCGATTCTTATATTGATATTCTTTAACTTTTTCAAAGTTATCCCAATATCTTTAGATGAAGCAGCAAAAATTGATGGAGCATCAAGTGTTCAAATTCTTTGGCACATTATTATTAAAATGAGTATTCCGGCTATCACAATCGTAATGTTGTTTTCGTTTGTGTGGAACTGGAATGAAACATATTTAACTGGAATCTTTATTAAAGATTCTATCGCACTACTTCCGATGAGGTTGAGTGCATTTGATGGATTGTTTGATGCTAGGGGTGGAGATAATTTACTTAGTGAAGCTTATAAAATGGCGGCGACATTCTTTAGTATAAATCCATTGTTAATTATTTATCTGTTTGCACAGAAGCAATTTATTGAAGGAATTGAAAATACTGGTATTACAGGAGAATAGTATGAAAAAATTAATCTTACTTGTCTTGCTTTTAGCAGGATGTACAACTGAATCTCAACCTGAGCCTGAAATAATAGAGCCAGAAGTATGCTTTGGTAAGGGTTATAGTTATAGTGAAAATCTTGATTATGAGTTAGTTTGGTCTGATGAGTTTGATGTCGATGGTGCACCGAATGAGGAGTACTGGAAGTATGATATAGGCGGTCAAGGCTGGGGTAATCAAGAATTACAATACTATACAAAAGACAATGTATTGATTCAAGATGGACTTTTAGTCATCGAGGCAAGACAAGAAGATTATGAAAATAGAGAATATACCTCAACGAGGTTAGTTTCTCAAAATGAAGGTAGTTTTACCTATGGAATAGTAGAAGTAAGAGCGAAACTGCCTGAGGGAACTGGAACATGGCCTGCGATTTGGATGCTTCCTACAAATTGGAAGTACGGTGGATGGCCTAATTCTGGTGAGATAGATATTATGGAACACGTTGGATATGAGATGAATAAAGTACATGGTACAGTTCATACCGCAACGTTTAACCATATGAAACATTCACAAAAAGGAAATTCGATTATCTTAGAGGACGTTGTAAATACATTCCACGTCTACAAGATAGAGTGGTTACCAGATAAGATAGATTTCTACGTGGATGACGAGTTGTATTTTACGTTTGAAAATAAGTGGTTAGATTGCCCAACAAGTAGGGAATGGCCATTTGATCAAGAGTTTCATTTATTGTTTAATATCGCAGTAGGTGGATCTTGGGGTGGGGCTCAAGGAGTAGATGAATCTATTTGGCCTCAGAGAATGGTTGTTGATTACGTAAGAGTGTATCAATCACAAGAAATAAATGATTTGGTGGTGGGATAATGTTTAAACTAAATAATAAAGATTTTACAATTAAAAACTATATGAACCAATTAGCATTTGCATCTTTTCTTCCTGGGATAGCTGGTAAGAACGGGATTCCTATGTGGGTTTATTACGTAAATAGAGGACAGGCAATAGCTGGTTTTGGTATTGAGAATAAAGATAATCCAATCTTTGACTTTGTACCTGCAAACCAAGCGTATAGAAGAACTGAATTAAATGGGTTTAGAACATTTATTCGCGTTGATGGTGAAGTACATGAAATGTTTTCTTCAAGGTCAGCATTTAACCCAGAAATGACTATTAAACAAAATGGATTAACTCTTTACGAGAATAATCAGGATATCGGAGTTGAAGTAACTGTTGAGTACTTCAATATAACATCTAAGGATTATCCTGGATTAGTAAGAAGAGTAACTATAAAGTCAGAAAAAGAAGTTGAAGTATTAGATGGATTAACTTCAATTTATCCAAGAGGAATGAACAACGATGCGATTAAGAACATGTCAAACTTAAGTGTTGCGTGGATTGATGTTGTTGATATTGATGGAATTAAACTTTATAAGAATAGATCAACTACAGCTGATACAGCTGAGATGAGTGAAGTAAATGATGGTAATTTCTATGCTTCATTTGATGAAGAAGGTAATAACCTTAATGTTGTATATGACTTAGATATTGTATTTGGATTAAATACTTCATTAACTTTCGCTCAAGGATTTGGTGAAGATTTTGAGAGTAAGTTAAATAATCAAGTTCATGCGAATAAACTACCGTGTGCTTTTACTTATACTAGTGGCTCAAACATTGTGATTAACTCAGTTATTGGTGCGGTTGAAAATGTAGAGATATTGAAAGAAAATGCAAAAGATTTTAATGGAGAATTTATTTTAAGTCAGAAAGAGTTGTCAGAAAACTTAGTTCAAGACATTACATCTCCAATTGAAACTGTTACTAATGAGCCATTATTCGATGCTTATATGTCTCAGTCTTATTTAGACAATATTCTAAGAGGTGGATATCCTTTAGTGTTTGAAGGAGAAGATGAAGATATAATTTACCATATTTATTCACGTATACACGGGGATATGGAAAGAGAGTATAATTACTTCATTTTAGAACCATCATTCTATTCTCAAGGGAATGGTAACTTTAGAGATGTAAATCAAAATAGAAGAAATGATATCTTCTTTGTGAAGGAATCAGGACTGTTTAATATTAAAACATTTATGAACCTAATTCAGTTAGACGGAAACAATCCTTTAGTTATTAAGGGGAGTACACTTACGTTTAACATGAGTAAGTTTGGTGAATTAGGTTTAAGTGATGAGTTTATGAGTTTCTTTGAGAATGAGTTTACTTTAGGAGAATTAGCACATTTTCTACATTTTACAGTTAATGTACAAGACGTTGATAAATGGGTAGAAAAGATACTAAAAAGTTGTAAACAAGAATCTAATGCACAGTATGGTCACGGTTATTGGGTTGATCATTGGACGTATAATATGGATTTAGTAGATAACTATTTAAAAGTATATCCTGATAAATTAAATGAACTGTTATTTACAGAGGAGTATAGATTTTTTGAAAGTCCTGATGTAGTGGTTCCTAGAAGTCAAAAATACGTTTTAACTTCTAATGGAGTGAGACAATACGGGGCGATTAAGTTTGATCAAGAAAAAGTAGATAAGTTAAATATAGATATTCATTCTAAAAACTGGACTGAGATAGAAGGAGAAGTATATAGTACTTCTTTATATACTAAGTTAGTGACACTTGCAGCCGTTAAATACGCTTCATTAGATCCATTAGGTATGGGTGTGATGATGGAGTCTGAAAAACCAGGTTGGAATGATGCGATGAATGGTCTACCGGGTATTTTTGGTTCAGGAGTTTCTGAGACGATAGAACTTAGAAGAGTTCTAACGCTTTTACAGACTGCACCAGAAGAAATTATTACGATGCCTGTTGAAGTGTTTAAATTAATTGAGTCTTTGGAAGATGTTGTCGGGTTTGATGCGACGCAAGAGATTAAAGAAGAGTATAGAGAGAGTATTAGACTGGGACTATCGGGAGAATTAGTAAAACTAAGTACTGCTGATTTATCTGAGTTTATAAATATAGCACTAGCTACAGTGAATGAAGGAATTGATAAAGCGATTAAAATTGGCGAAGGTTTAATCCCAACTTTCTTAAGCTATGAAGCAGTTTCTTATGAAGAAACAAAAGAAGTAGTTAGAGGGTTACCACTTGTACATGTTACAGAGTGGAGATTGAAAGTATTGCCGAAGTATTTAGAAGCACCAGCGAGATTAATGAAACAGATGGATACTTCAAAAGCGAAAGCCATGCATAAGTTAGTAAAAGAATCTGAGATGTATGACAAGAGTTTAAAAATGTATGTAACGAGTGAGTCTTTGGAAGAGGAGTCTCTTGAAATAGGTAGAGCTAGAGCGTTTACTGCTGGCTGGTTAGAAAGAGAATCTTGTTTCATGCATATGGAGTTCAAGTACTTGTATGCAGAACTTAAATCTGGGCTTTATAGTGAGTTCTTTGAAGATATTAAAACAGCACTTCCTGCATTTATGGATCCATCAGTTTATGGTAGAAGTCCGTTAGAAAATTCTTCATTTATCGCAACAAGTAGAAATCCTAATCCGAATAATCACGGAAGAGGCTTTGTAGCGAGATTAACAGGTACATCAACTGAGGCGATTTCTTTATGGTTGATGATGATGACTGGTGGTAAATTATTTAAGTTTAGTGATGAACTAGAGTTTGATATTAACCCAATACTTCCTGCGTCTTTCTTTAAGGACGGGAAAGTATCGTTTAAAGTATTCTCAAATGTTGAGATTGAATTAGTGAATGAAACTGGTAAGGATACATTTGGACAAGATAAAGCACAGATTAAGGACTATACATTAGTTGGTGACGAGACGTATACATTAACTAAAGTAACTAATCATCATGCAGAAAGTATAAGGGAAGGAAGGGTAACTAAAGTTATAGTTACTTATAAGTAATATGAAAACAATAACTTATCAAACAGCTAAGGATACAGACTTAAGAATAACCAACGTTGAGGTAAAAACGAGTCAATTAGCTGATTTTAAAATAGAATTGGATTCAAACAAGCAGTATCAAGAACACATGGGGTTCGGTGGTGCATTTACAGAAGCTGCTGCCTTCACTTTATCTGAAGTATCAGAAGATAAAAGGGAAGAAGCGATTAATGCTTATTTTTCAAAAGATGGATTAAATTATAACTTAGGTAGAGTACATATTCATTCATGTGATTTTGCCTTAGGAAATTATACTTATATAGAGGAGGGAGATTCAGAGTTAAAGACGTTTGATATCTCTCATGAAGATAAATGGGTAATACCGTTTATTAAAGATTCTATGGCTTTGATGGACGAGGAGTTGTTGATTTTAGGTTCTCCTTGGAGTCCTCCTGCATTTATGAAAGATACGAATGAAATGAATAACGGTGGACATTTATTACCAGAGTTTAGATCATCTTGGGCTAAGTATTACGTGAAGTTCATTGAAGAGATGGATAAGAAGGGAGTACCAATTTGGGGTGTGAGTGTTCAAAATGAGCCTGCAGCTGTACAAACGTGGGACTCTTGTATATATTCGGCTGAAGACGAAAGAGATTTTGTTAAAGGATATTTGGGTCCTGAATTACATAAAGCAGGCATGAAGGATGTTGCTTTATTAGTATGGGATCACAATAGAGATATCATAGTTGAAAGAAGTAAACCTATCTTAGAGGATGAAGAAGCAGCTAAGTATGTATGGGGTGTTGGTAATCACTGGTATGTAAGTGAGGAATTTGAGAAATTAGGACAAGTTCATGATATGTTTCCTGATAAACATTTATTGTTTACTGAAGGGTGTGTTGAATACTCTATATACGGTAATGAACCTAAGTGGGAAAACGGTGAGTTTTACGGACGTAATATAATAGGTGATTTTAACAATTGGTCACGTGGTTGGATTGATTGGAATTTAGTTTTAAATGAAATTGGTGGACCGAATCACGTTCATAATTATTGTGAAGCTCCTATTATGGCAGATAGAACTAAGGATGAGTTAATTTATAATATCTCATACTGGTATTTAGGTCATTTTTCAAAGTTTATTAAAAGAGGTGCAGTTAGAATTGGTATGGAAGCTACATTACCTAATAAGGTGTATGCAGTTGCTTATCAAAATCCTAATGGAGATATCGTAACAGTCATTCAAAATGAAAGTGAGGAAAACTTAGTAGTTGAACTTAACGGATCATTTAGTCTTCCAAAGCGTTCGATTTCTACGTTTATAACTAATAATGAAGTATAAAAATATGATTTTTAGGCAAGCTGGGAATAGTGGATTAAAGTTACCAGTTATCTCACTTGGTCTATGGTATAACTTCGGAAGTGTTAATGAGTATGAGGTTTCTAAGAGTATTGTATTAGAAGCATTTGAAAGTGGTATAACACACTTTGATTTAGCGAATAATTACGGGCCACCTCCAGGTAGTGCTGAGGTTACTTTTGGGAAGATTTTGTCGGAGGGTCTGATTGAGAAAAGGGACCAGTTGATCATCTCAACGAAAGCCGGTTACGGAATGTGGGAAGGTCCTTATGGTGATGGCGGTTCTAGAAAGTACTTAATGAGTTCAATTGATCAGTCACTTAGTAGAATGGGACTGGATTACGTAGATATTTTCTATCATCATAGATTTGATCCTGAGACACCTTTGAAAGAAACGATGTTAGCTTTAAGAGACATAGTTTTACAAGGGAAAGCATTGTACGTGGGGTTAAGCAATTACAACTCTACTCAGTTAAAAGAAGCATATAGTCTTTTAGACGAGTACTGTGTTCCTTACGTTATTACACAGCCTTCCTACTCTATGCTTAATAGATGGATTGAAGAAGATTTAATTGAGACACAAGCGAATCTAGGTGGAGGTATAATAGGTTTTTCTACACTTCAGCAAGGTTTGTTAACAAATAAGTATTTAAAAGATATTCCCTCTGACTCAAGAGCTATGAAAGAGTATTGTGCATTCTTAAATGTCGATAATCTAACGCCTGAGTTAGTAGGTAAATTAAACAAGTTAAACAAGATAGCTAAAGAAAGAAATCAATCATTATCACAGATGGCGATTGCCTGGAGTTTGCGTGATAAAAGAATGACGAGTGTTTTAGTTGGAGTTAGTAAACTGAGTCAATTAAGAGAAAATATAGAATCTTTAAATAATTTAGAATTTACATCAGATGAATTAGCGAGGATTGAAGAATGTTTAAAAAATTAATGTTTGTTACTTTTTTATTCTTTATCACGGGATGTGAGAAAGAAGAAGTTATAGTTCCTGATCCGGTCGTTGAACCTATTGAAATTGATTTAGAGAATATGACAATTGAGGAAATTGTTCAAGCGATGACGATTCAAGAAAAAGCGGGACAAATGATACAAGCTGAAAGAGGAAGTATTCAACCTCATGAAGTCACAACGTACCATATTGGTTCTGTTTTGAGTGGTGGAGGAAGTCATCCTAGTAGTAACACTGAACAAGGGTGGAATTCTTTGGTGAGTAAATATCAAAATGCTGCCTTAAATTCTTCTGCAGGGATACCATTGATATACGGAATAGATGCAGTGCATGGTCATAATAACCTTGCGGGTGCTGTATTGTTTCCACATAATATTGGCTTAGGTGCAGCGAATGATGCTGACTTGATGTTTAGAATCGGTAAAGCGACGAGTGAGCAGTTGGTTAATACAGGTATACACTGGAATTTTACTCCAACAATAGCTGTTGCTCAGGATCCTAGATGGGGTAGATATTATGAGAGTTTTTCTGAGAATAATGAGATTCATGATAATCTTGTCTCTTCATATATCTTAGGTCTTCAAGAAAACAATATTGTAGCTACTGCTAAACACTTTATAGGTGACGGTGCTACTGTTTGGGATGAATCAAGTGATTGGTATCAAATAGACAGAGGAGATGTTGTTATTTCTTTGGAAGAGTTAAGAGAAATATATCTACCTCCTTATATTGAAGCGATTGAAGCTGGTGTGTTGACTGTTATGACTTCATATAATAGTTTCCAAGGTGATAAGTTACATGGACATGATTATTTAATTAATGAAGTTTTAAAAGGTGAATTAGGGTTTACAGGATACGTAGTAAGTGACTGGGAAGGGATTCATGAACTTCCAGGGTCGTTCTATCAACAAGTTGTTCGTTCAGTAAATGCTGGTAATGACATCCTTATGGAACCTCACATGTGGAAGGAAGCTTATAGAAATATCATCACAGCTTCTGAAAATGGTGATATATCAATGGAACGCATTGATGATGCGGTTACACGTATTTTAACTGTGAAGAAAAAAGTAGGTTTATTTGATAATCCATTTAATGAAATTGTGGATACTATGGATCACTATGCTATCGCGAGAGAAGCAGTTAGAAAATCTAGTGTTCTATTAAAGAATGAAGGGGTATTGCCTCTAAATGAAAATCAGAACATTTTACTAATTGGTAAAGGTATTGATAGTACAGGAATTCAATCAGGTGGATGGAGTTTTTCTTGGCAAGGTGGAGAAGGTGAAAACATCTTTGGTACTACTTTGTTAGACGGATTTAATTCAAGAAGTGAAAACATTTATACATCTATATTAGATGTAGATAAATGTGATGTAGTAGTGTTGGTTGTTTCAGAGGCACCTTATGCTGAAGGTATTGGTGATAATGGTGTTCTATCATTAAGTGCGTTAACAGCGTATGAAGAGAATGAAGAGTTCCACCAAATAGCTGTTGAGACTGGATTGCCGGTTGTAACAGTTATGATATCAGGTAGACCATTAATAGTGACAAATCATATTAATGAGTGGGATGCGTTTGTTATGGCTCATTTACCGGGATCAGCTGGTGAGGGTGTAACTGATTTATTATACGGAGAATTTGATTTTACAGGTAAGTTACCATATACGTGGTTGAAAGATATTTCACAAGCTGGACAGACTGTTTACAGTCTATCTGATGAAGAATATCAGTTTGATTACGGGTATGGATTAGATTATAAATAGAAGGTGATTATATGAGTAAGGAATTCATTTGGGGAGCAGCAACAGCCTCTTATCAAATTGAAGGACATTTTGGGGAGTTTGAGACTATTTGGGACACGTTTTCTTTAGATGAGAATAATGTGTACAAAAACCATAACGGGGAAGTAGCATGTAATCACTACCATATGTTTGAAGAAGATATTGAGTTATTAAAGGGTCTAGGAGTAGATTATTATAGACTTAGTATTTCATGGGCTCGAATTATGCCTAAAAAGGGTGAGATTAGTGAAAAAGGATTAGCCTTTTATCATTCTTTATTGTCCTCTTTAAAAAAGGCAGGAATAAAATCTAATGTTACGATGTATCACTGGGATATGCCGAGTTGGATTTATGAAGAAAACAAAGGTTGGATATCTCGTGAAACGACAGATTACTTCATGGAGTATGCTAAAAGTATTCTTGAAAGGCTTGATGACTTAGTAGATGTTTGGACTACATTTAACGAGCCGTATTGTTCAGCATTTTTAGGATATTACACAGGAGATCATGCACCAGGTCATAATAGTGTTTATGAGTATGCAAAAGCAACACATAATCTGTTGTTAACGCATGGTTTAGTAATGAAGTATTACAGAGAACATTATTCAAAACCGATTGGTATTGTACTTAACTTAAGTCACGTGAAGACGAATAACCCAACGCCTAATAATTTAAAAGCTGTTTCTATGCAGGACGCTACTCTAAACAGAATGTACTTAGATCCTATATTTAAAGGACACTATCCTAGTGAGATACTTGAGTATTTTGAATTAGTCGGGATAAATGTTGATTATATTGAAGTAGGAGATATGGCTTTGATTGCTCAGGAGTTAGATATATTTGGAATCAATTACTATACTCACAGTATTGTTAAATATAATGATAAAAATGATTTTTACGTAGAGTTTGATGGGACGAACTTACCGAAGACTGATATGGGTTGGGATATTTCTCCTGATGCATTGGGTGAGTTGATTATTAGACTTAGAAATGATTATACAGATGTACCACTTTATGTAACTGAGAATGGTGCTGCGTTTGACGATGTTTTAGTTAACGGAGAAGTGCATGATGTTGATAGAGTTGAATATCTGAAGTCTCATACTGATATAATTCTTAGTATGAAAGAAGAATATGATATTAAAGGGTATTACGTATGGAGTCTTTTAGATAATTTTGAGTGGGCATTTGGATACTCAAAAAGATTTGGGATAGTTTATGTTGATTTTGAAACAGGTAAAAGATATCCTAAGGACTCGTATCACTATGTAAAAGAGTTAATAAAAAATAACCAATAAAGGTTATTTTTTTTTAAGTATTTTTCTTCCTTGATACGTATCTCGTAAACGCATTTCTTTGTCTATTTCATTCATAACGACGAATTTTTTTAAACTCCACAGTGGTTCTATAAGAGATTCTTTTGGAGCATCTCCTGTTATTCTGTGGACTATTATATTCTCGTCTAAATGCTCTAATTGGTCACAGACTATATTTGTGTATTCCTCTTGAGTAAGTGTCTTAAAAGGAGAATTAAGGTATAAGTCGCCTAGTTCAGTGTTCTTCATGATGTGTAAAAGATGTATTTTTAGACCTTGAACGTCCATTTTGTTTAATTCAGTTACTGTTTTAAGCATCATTTCATGTGTTTCACCTGGAATACCGTTTATGATATGTACTATTACATTGATGTTTCTTTCTCTTAGTTTTTTAACTGTTTCAATGAACTGTTTTACAGTGTGACCTCTTTTTAGGAAGTCTAAACTTTCTTCATGAATTGATTGTAGACCTAGTTCAATTGTTAAGTATGTTTTTTTCTGTAGTTCTGCAAAGTAATCCATTAATTCGTCGCTTATACAGTCGGGTCTTGTTGAGATACTTATTCCGATAACGTCTTTGCTTAACGCAAGTGCTGTTTCATATAGGTTCTTAAGGTAATTGATTTCACCAAGAGTGTTTGTGTTTGCTTGGAAGTAAGCTATATAGTATGCATCTGGCCATTTTAGATGCATTTTTTCTTTTACTGTGTCGAATTGAATTTGAAGAGCATCAGCTTTATTACCAGCATACTCTCCACTTCCTTCAAGACAGAAAATACAACCTTTTCCGTTCACGATATTTGGACAAGTGAAGTCTGCGTTTAATGAGACTTTAAATACTTTTTTACCAAACTTGTGACGGTAATAGTTGTTAAGTGTGTTATATCTTTTTTCATTAGTCATTAGTTTCAATTTTATCACCAAAACAATTTTATCATATTTTCAAAAAAGATTGAGATTTACAGGTCTATTACGTTATAATATAGAGAATATGAGGTGGTATTTTGTATAAAAAAATTAAAGAAAATATTGTGAACCCTAGAAAACTAATTAATAGACGTAATGATAAATTTGGAATATCTTTACTTTATTTTATTTTCTTAGTTGTATTGATGAGTGTTCCGAGTATGATATCTACTTTCTCTTTTGATGGTTTTACACCTAATAATAGAGCTCAAATAAAAGTAGCATTAGAGGAACAAATAGATGTTCCTTGTAGTATAGATTATGGTTTGGTATGTGAAGATGATGAGTTAAGAGTTATCGAGTTACCAAATTTAACTGTTTATCTTGATCCTGCGGGTGAGTTTATTCCTGAATCATTTACCTTGAATGTGGTATTAAGAGAAGATAACGTATACTTATTTAGTGCAAGACAAGTATTGCTCAGTACAAGTTACGGTGGACCAAGTGATCCGGATAGTTTATCAATTTGGCCAAGTGAGTGGAGTCAGATAGAAATAGATGCTGAATCAGAGGAGTTTTGGGATAATTTCTTTGGTGGTTTAGAGAAAATAGTAGATGATTATAAGAATCTCTGGTTACCAATATCAATCTTAACTACTATATTTGTATTTATTATTATATTACTGACTGAAATTTTGATTGATACACTGATACTAATGTTGTTTAGAGTGAGAAGATTGAAGTTTAGAGAAGTGTTTAAGATAGTATTAAACGCTATGACGGTATATGTTATAATAAGTGTTATATTAGAGTTATATAGTATTAATCTAGGTGGATTCTTGCAGGCAATTTCGCAGATGGTTCCACTAGTTTACGTATTAATAGCAATAAGAATTCCGATTAAGAGGTGATGATATGTATGATCATATTAAGATAGAATCAAAATGGCAGAAGTATTGGGAAGATAACAAAACATTTAAAACTGATGTTTGGGATTTTTCTAAACCTAAATTTTATATATTAGATATGTTTCCTTATCCGTCAGGACAAGGGTTACACGTAGGACATCCTGCTGGATATACTGGTGGAGATGTTATTTCTAGATTTAAAAGAATGCAAGGATTTAATGTACTGCATCCTATGGGGTTTGACTCGTTTGGATTACCTAGTGAGCAGTACGCAATTAAGACTGGAAATCATCCAGGATCTTTTACTCGTAAAAATACTGATACGCTGACAAAGCAGTTAAAGTGGTTGGGGTTTGATTACGATTGGGATAGAGCAGTTTCTACTGCTGATGCTGATTTTTATAAATGGACCCAGTGGATATTTGGAGAGTTATATAAGGATGGATTAGCTAAGTATATTGATATGCCAGTTAACTGGTGTGAGGAATTAGGTACTGTTTTAGCTAATGATGAAATAATTGATGGGTTATCTGAGCGTGGTGGATATCCTGTTATTAAGAAGAATTTAAAACAATGGATTATCGATATTCCAGCTTATGCAGAAAGACTATTAGAAGGATTAGATACGATTGAATGGCCTAATTCAACTAAAGAGATGCAAAGAAACTGGATTGGTAAATCAATTGGTGCTGAAGTAACGTTCAAAATAAGTGAGACTGATTTTGACTTTAAAGTGTTTACTACGAGAGCAGATACTTTATTTGGTGCGACTTATTGTGTATTAGCTCCTGAACATGAATTAGTTGAGAAAATTACAACAGAAGATAGATTAGAAGCAGTTAATGCTTATATTAGATTTGCTGGTGGTAAGTCTGATATGGAGAGAACTGAGTTAAATAAAGATAAAACTGGAGAATTTACTGGTGCTTATGCAGTTAATCCAGCGAATGGAAAATTAGTTCCAATCTGGATTTCGGATTACGTATTGTCAACGTATGGGACTGGAGCTATTATGGCTGTTCCTGCACATGACCAAAGAGATTATGAGTTCGCTACTAAGTTTAATTTAGACATTATTAAAGTGTTAGACGGGGATATTTCAGAAGAAGCATTTACTGGAAGTGCTCCTCATGTTAATAGTGATTTCTTAGATGGATTAGATAAAGAAGAAGCAATTGACAAAATGAACTCATGGTTAGAAGAACATGAAGTTGGAAAAAAATCTATTAACTATAAGATGAGAGAATGGATTTTCGCTAGACAAAGATACTGGGGTGAACCTGTTCCTATTATTCATATGGAAGATGGGACTACAAGATTATTACCATTGTCTGATCTACCACTTGAGTTACCTGAGTTAGAGCAATACACACCTAAAAAGGTTGGTACAGCTCCTTTAGAAAATGCTCAAGACTGGGTTAATGTTGAGATTGATGGCGTTAAAGGTAAAAGAGAAACAACTACTATGCCAGGTTCTGCTGGATCTAGTTGGTACTTCTTAAGATATATTGATCCACATAACCAAAATGAGATTGCTGATCCTGAGTTACTTAAACATTGGATGCCTGTAGATTTCTATGCGGGTGGTTCTGAACATACAACTGGACATTTACTATATTCAAGAATGTGGAATAACTATTTATTTGATAAAGGTATCGTACCTGTAAAAGAGCCGTTCCAAAAATTATTCCACCAAGGAATGATTTTAGGTGAAAACGGAGAAAAAATGAGTAAGTCTAAAGGGAATGTAGTAAACCCTGATAAAATTATCGAGTCACATGGGGCTGATACTTTAAGACTTTATATCTTATTTATGGGTCCACTTGAAGCTGCGAAACCTTGGAGTGAAACTGGATTAGACGGAGCGAGAAGATTCTTAGATAGAGTTGAAAGAATCAATGATCTATTTGAGATAACTGATTCTCCTGAATTAGATAAAGTGTATAATCAAACGGTTAAAAAGGTTACAGAAGATTATGAATCATCAAGATTTAATACAGCTATTTCACAGATGATGATTTTTGTTAATGAAGTATATAAACTTAAGAAAATATCTAGTGAGTACCTAAACGGATTACTAAAATTATTAAACCCAATTGCACCTCATATAACTGAAGAAATGAGTGACCAATTAGGATTTGGACAAATCGCATTTAGTGAGTGGCCAACTTATGATGAATCAAAATTAGTTGAGTCGTCTATTGAATTAGTAGTTCAAGTAAATGGAAAAGTTAGAGATAAGATAACAGTTGCGGCAGATGCGAGCGAAGAGTTTGTTAAAGAAGCTGCTTTAACTGAAAAAGTAAAAGAATTAACTAATAATTTAAATATCGTTAAGGTTATTTATGTAAAAGGAAAATTAATAAGTATAGTAGCTAAATAAGACAGTAAACACTGTCTTATTTTTGTCTATCATAAAAGTTTGATTTTCAAAGTATTATGGTATATAATTGTTTAAATGCGTGTCAGGAGGTATTAAATTATGCGTAAGTTAAGTATCTTAGGAACGGGGAAATACGTTCCCAGAAAAAGAATTTCAAATGACGAATTAGCTAAGTTCGTTGATACTTCAGATGAATGGATTTCATCTAGAACTGGTATCAAGGCTAGACATATAATAGAAGATGAAAACACAATTGATTTAGCGCTTGAAGCTGCTAAGTTAGCAATGGCTGACAGTGGTGTAAGACCTGAGGATATTGATTTAGTAATAGTAGCAACAGTAACACCTGAAAATACATTTCCAGCAGCAGCGAATGTTGTTCAAGCTAAGCTAGGAATTGGTGAAGTAATGGCATTTGACTTAAATGCAGCTTGTAGTGGATTTGTATACGCTGTAGATGTCGCGACTAAAATGATGCAGTCTGCGGCTATTAAAAATGCACTTATAATTGGGTCTGAAACATTGACGAAATACGTTGATTGGACTGATCGTAACACATGTGTACTATTTGGTGACGGAGCTGGAGCTGTAGTTATCGGTGACGGTGACGGTGAGATTATTGATAGTATTTCTCATTCAAGAGGAGATTTAGATAATCACTTATACGGTGCTGGTGTGGGACCAAGAGAAATTAATGACCCAACACCATCAACAGTTGGTTTTATTGAAATGAATGGTAGAGAAGTGTTTAAGTTTGCAACTAAGACTGTTCCTGCAGCAATTGAAGAGTTATTAGAGAAAAATGGTTATGAGTTAGATGATATCGACATGTTTGTTTGTCATCAAGCGAACGAAAGAATCATAGAGTCGAGTGCTAAAAAACTTGGTGTGAGTATGGATAAGATGTTTGTAGATATTTCTGAATACGGAAATACTTCAGCAGGATCTGTTCCGATTGCTCTGGATGATGCGATGAAACAAGGAGTTATTAAAAAGGGTGATTTAATTGTAATTGTTGCCTTTGGTGGTGGCTTTACGTGGTCGAGTAGTTTAATAAGATTGTAAAAGCAGTGATATTTCACTGCTTTTTTTATATAATAGGGTGAGGTGAAAATATGAAAACAAGAGTTTTAGCAGAAATCGCAATAATGAGTGTATTAGTCTTCTTTCTAGACATGGTTGCTCACTTACTACCTATCCCTGGAACGAATGAAGGGATATCTCTATATTTACTACCTATATTTATTATTTCGTTTAGACATGGAGTAAAAGAAGGAATATTTACTGCGTTATCTAGTAGTGTATTGTTTTTAGTGTTTGGACATTTTCATTCGCTAACATGGCAACAGTACTTTTTAGATTACCCTCTCGCTTTAAGCGTTGTAGCGGTAGCAGGGTTCTATCACAAGAAGCTTGTTCTTTGTGATTGTAACTGTGAATCAAGAAGTAGTTACTTAATAAAAGGAATGTTTTTTGGGGCTTTGCTTAAGTTCATGGTCAATGTAGTAAGTACTTATATATTCATAGATCATTACTTTGAGGAGTTGACTGAACATAATATCACATTGTTTGATAGTTTAGTGGCAAATAGTGGAGTCATATTCTCAAGTGTATATAATATTGTACATATACTACCTTCTATATTAGTAACTGCATTTATTCTTTTGAGAATGTTTAAGATGTACGGGAATAGAATATTAGAAAAAGTTTAGTTAATTCTTTCATGATATGATAAAATATTATGTTGAATAAAAGAATTAAGGTGAAGATAAATTATGGGACTATTTGATATATTTAAAAGTAAAAAACTAAATAAAAAGTATGAAGTTGGAATGAAGAAAACTAGAGAAGGTGTTTTCGGAAATCTAAAGGATTTATTATCAGGGCACGGTAAGGTGAATCATGAGTTATTTGATGAACTAGAAGAGATATTCATCATGGCTGATATCGGAGTTGACACTGTAGTTGATTTTGTTGAGGAACTTAGAAATGATGAACGTGTTAAAGGGTTAGTTAATCCTGTGGATTTGAGTCCGATTATTGTAGATAAAATGTTTGAGTTATACTTAAAGGGTGAGATTGTAAACTCGAACCTTATTGAGAATAAAGATGGACTTAGTATCTATTTGTTTGTTGGAGTTAACGGAGTAGGAAAAACTACTTCAATCGCAAAAGTAGCAGCTAAACTAAAAGCTGAGGGTAAAAAGGTTTTACTAGCAGCTGGAGATACGTTTAGAGCTGGTGCAATCGAACAACTTCAAGTATGGGGAGACAGAATCGGTTGTGACGTTGTTTCTAAAGATGCAGGAAGTGATCCTTCAAGCGTTATGTTTGATGCGATTAAACATGCAAAAGATAATCAGTACGATGTATTATTGTGTGATACAGCTGGACGATTACAAAATAAAGTTAATCTAATGAAGGAATTAGAAAAAGTTAAAAAAGTAATAGAAAGAGAAGTTCCTAATGCTCCTCATGATACTTTGTTGGTAGTTGATGCAACTACAGGACAAAATGGAATGGAGCAGGCAAAGGTGTTTACTGAAAGCACTGATGTAACTGGTGTTGTACTTACAAAGCTTGATGGTACAGCTAAAGGTGGTATTGTTTTAGCAATCCGTGATAAGTTAAATATTCCTATTAAGTTCGTTGGACTTGGTGAGAAGATTGATGACTTGGAACATTTTGATATTGAACAATATATATATGGACTTTTTAGTGACTTGATATGATAGAGAAAACAACTAAAATTATTTCGTTATTCGATTTTTATCAGGAATTACTTACTAAAAAGCAACGAGAATACTTTGAATGCTATTATGAGGATGATTTATCATTTTCTGAAGTTGCGGAGAAGTATGGTGTATCTAGAAATGCAGTTCATGATAACTTAAAGAGAACTGTTGCGGCGTTAGAGAATTATGAAGAGAAGTTAAGTCTTTACGAGAAATACGTTACGAAATCAAAACTTATTGAAGAAATAAAAGAAACAAATAATTTAGAACTTCTAGATGTTTTAGAAGAATTATAAGAGTGGTGAATGATATGGCATTTAATAATCTAAGCGATCGTTTGCAAATGGCGATGCGAAGAGTTACCGGAAGAGGTAGTTTATCTGAAAATGACATTGATCAAATGATGAAAGAAGTAAGGCTTTCATTATTAGAGGCAGATGTTAACTATAAAGTAGTGAAGGAATTCACGAAAGAGATTAAAGAACAGTCTTTAGACGAAAAAATTATGAAAGGTCTAAATCCTGGACAACAAGTAGTTAAGATTGTTCATGAGCAGTTAAAACTATTAATGGGAGAAGAATCTCCTCTAGCTTTAAACAGTGGTAGAACTACATTGATGATGGTAGGTTTACAAGGAGCTGGTAAAACAACTCATGCTGGGAAGTTAGCTAGTTATTTAAGAAAAAGAGATGGAAAAAATCCTCTTTTAATCGCAGCTGACGTATACCGTCCAGCGGCAATTGATCAGTTAGTTACAATAGGTAAACAAATTGATGTACCTGTTTTTGAAATGGGTCAGGCAAAGCCTTTGGATATTGTAAAAAAAGGACTTAAATATGCGGATGAGTTTAATCATGATTTAGTAATAATCGATACAGCTGGTCGTCTTCATATTGATGAAGATATGATGGGTGAGTTAGTAGCTATTAAGAATTTTGTTTCACCGGATGAAATATTATTAACTGTAGACGCTATGACTGGTCAAGATGCAGTTAATGTAGCTGACTCGTTTAATAAGACTTTATCTGTAACTGGGTGTGTTTTAACAAAACTAGATGGTGACACACGTGGTGGTGCAGCCTTATCTATTAGAAAAGTAACTGGTGTTCCAATTAAGTTTGCGGGTGTTGGTGAAAAATTGGATGAGTTAGAAGTATTCCATGGAGATAGAATGGCTTCAAGAATCTTAGGAATGGGTGATGTGGTTTCTTTAATTGAGAAGGCACAAGAAAACATTGATGAAGATGAAGCAATGAACATGATGGAGAAGATGCTTAGTAATAAGTTTAACTACAACGACATGCTGAAGCAGTTCAAAATGATGGGTAAAATGGGATCTATGAGTAAAATACTTGGTATGATGCCTGGTATGGGGAATATGAAACAAATGGTGAATCAGGTAGATGATAACCAGTTTAAAGTATTAGAAGTCTTGATTAATTCAATGACGAAGGAAGAAAGAAAAAATCCTGAGTTAATTGATAAGTCATCAAGAAGAAGAAAAAGAATTGCTCAAGGTTCAGGTAGAACTGTTGCGGAAGTAAATAAATTAAGACAAGCTCTGGATGCTCAAAAGCAAATGGGTAAACGTATGGGTGGTATGGATCCAAACAACATGGCTAACATGAACATGAAGAATATGATGGGCAGTGTAAAACCTCGTAAGAGTAGAGGGAAAGGGCGAAATAAAAGAAGATGGTAGAAAGATATTCTAAGAATCAAAAATTACTTGTATTTATTAGTTATTTAGCACTGTATTTCGGGCTTCAAATTGTTATTTTAGGATATTACTCGTATGAGTTAACATTAAAAGGGATTGAAATTACTCCGGAAAACTTAATTGTACCAGGAATTAACACAACATTTATATCTGCGGTTGTTAGTTTCTTAGTAATTACATTTATCGCAAGAAAAAGATTGGCAAGTGGAACTACAAAACTATTTACAAAGTTCCGCTATATATCTTTAGCTATAGGTGGATTCGCATTAATGTATATTGCGAACATCGGCCTTACAGTTCTTTATAATGCGCTTGGAATTGTTGGAAGTAGTGTAAATCAAGATGCTCTAGAGTTAATGATATCAATTAACCCTGTTATTATGGCTCTACCGATTGCGATACTAATCCCAGTTGTAGAGGAGATAGTATTTAGAGGAGTTTTACTAGAGTACTTTGAAAGAAGAATTGGTGTTATAGGTGGGGTTATAATCTCGTCTGCATTATTCGGACTTATTCACGTTTCTGATGCTGCTTCATTGGTGTTTTTTCCGATATACTTCGCATTAGGATTAATATTAGCTTTAATTTATGTAAAATCAAATAAAAACATACTAGTACCAATCATTGCTCATGTACTGAACAATGGTATTGCGGTATTAGCCTTATTAATAATGAATGGTGGACTATAATACGTCCACCATTTCTTTTATTCCATCTGTTATTTCAACCATTGCCCATGTATCTTGTTTACAATATTTTAACAGAGCATTATATTTTAGGTCGTATTGCACTTTGTCTAGTTTATGTAAGTTAGCAAATGCGACTACAGCTTCCATCCCATTTCCTACTTCCATATCTTTGTATGATAATTCAGAGAATAAAGGAAGTACTTTTTTTATACTAAAACTTCCTTGAAGTCCTTTATGGTAGTAATTAAATATCTTAGAGTAGTCTTTATCAAATCCAAGTGCTGTGTATAATTTTGAGTTTGATTTAAGGATGTACATTAAGTCGAATATTCTCTCGTTTATAGCGTATAACTGATCCTTATATTCAGGGAAGTATGTAGCGAACTCCTTGATTCTTCCTTTTTCAAACCCTTGATTCCAAACAACGATTGAACCCTCAGTACCTAGTTGACTGATCATTGATTCAATTAACTCTTTTCTTTGATCGTCATATCCGTTCGCTAAGAACTCATAATGGTCCATATCTTTATCGCAAACTGTGTAGTCTTTTTGAATGTGAAGTGAGTACTGAAATACTGACTGAGTATATGGTTTTTCTCCTCTATACCTTGGTAACGGACATGGGAATGATTCAAAGTCCAAATGATAAAGAGGGAATTCTAAACAGTCTAGACCTGCTTTTAGTTTGTCTGGACTTATGAACTCTTTACCAGAATCATAAACACTTCTTTGGATTTGATTTTTTTGTCTATTAAGCCACGAATGCGGTATTTGATTAAACTGTGTGATTCCTTTGTTTATTAAATCAATTGGAAATCTTTTTTTATCACCATCAAGAAAACCGTGATGGTTGTCTATGTATGTAAATAAAGAGTCTTCTTTAGGTACTTTCTTCCAACATATATCATAGTATTTACATTGTGTTGTTTTCTTTCTTTCGCAAAACTTTCCAACATCAACTTCATCTAGATTAAGTTCATCTTGGAATTGTTCCACTTTGTTAGCTAATTGTTCTATTTGTGATTGGTATTCCTTTGTAACTTTTGTTAAGTCAATGAATGAAACAATTTCTTCTGAGTTTGACATTTTATAGTCAGGTTCACCGTTTGTAAGAGTCCCATCAAAGACAAATTCATTGTTTAGTACAGCCATTAAGTATCTATATTCTTTATCGGATTCTCTTTCAACAATCCATCTTTGGACTGCTAAGTCAAATACATATTTTCCAACATCACTAAATCTATTAAATAGTTTTTCTCTTTGTTTAAAGTATTTGTCAGGATAATCTTGATTAAGAATTTCCTCTTTTAAGTACCATGTGTTATTTTTCTTTAAGAAGATGCATTCATCTTCTCCGTTTTCTTTATATTTTAAAGCTTTAAATTTATTAGTAGTTGTGGCCTTTGTTTCTATGATTAAAGGAGTGTCTGCTTCAACGTATACATCGGTATAACAGATGTACTGATAATTCTCTCCCCAGCCTTGGAAGGATTTCTGATCTCTTGTGTTTAGAGAGTACTGTATTTCCCCTTCAAAGTATTTAGCAGTGGTCTGTGCTGTTATTTCCTCTAACTTATTGAAGAAGGGCAGCATAGTTTCTAATTGTTCATCTGTTATCTCAATATCAAAGTCGCCAGCATCAAACATAGATGAAAGAATTGATCTAACATCGTCTTTATCACTAGCTACATTTGCATCCTCTTTATCTCTGTTGGCTCTGTCTAAAGCAGAATACCTAGGGCAACGTGAGAATTCTTTGAATTTTGTTTTAGTAATCATATGAACCACCTCTTATTAATTATAACTTATTATTTTGTAATAGTGGACTGTAAAATCAAGAAGTAGTACAATGTATTGAAAGGAGTGAGTTACTATGAAAATTAATACAGTATTATTTGACCTTGATGGTACTCTAATCGATACAAATGGAATCATTATTGCAGCGTTTAAACACACGTTTGAAACTTTTGTTCCTGAAGTTGAATATGACTTAGAGGTATTTAAATCATTTATCGGTCCTTCACTACATGAAACTTTCGGTAAGTATGTAGATAAAGAGACTGTTCTAGAAATGATTAAGGAATATAGAAATTATTATACTAAATATGAATTTGATTATTTTAAGATATATCCAAATGTACTTGAGGTACTAAAGGAGTTAAAGAAAAGAGGATACCTTTTAGGTATTGTTACAACTAAATATGAGGAGGCTGCTAGACCTTCGTTTGACCACTATGAAATGGGTCAGTATTTTGATTGTTTCGTAGCATTGGATCACGTCAAGAATCCTAAACCAAACCGTGAACCTATTGATGTTGCACTAGCACAACTTGATCACACAGGAGCTATTATGATTGGAGACAATCAAGGAGATGTTTTAGCGGGACAAAACGCTGGGATACTATCTTGTGGAGTAGGTTGGAGTTTTAAGGGAAGAGAGTATTTAGAGGCTGTGAATCCGGATTATATGTTGAATGACATGTATGACCTTTTAGATATTCTTGATAAGTTAAATGCTTAACAAAATTATTTACGTTTTAGGAATTACTACACTTGGTGTAGGAATTGGATTTATATTACTTGCGAATGTTGGATATGGTCCTTGGGATATCTTTTACGCTAACTTAGTAGAATTATTTGATTCTAGTTTCACCGTAATGCAAGCTGTGGTATCTTTCACTCTTGTATTGAGTGGTTTTTACGTTAGAAGAAAAAAGTTAGATCGTTCAATTATCATTATCACAATTAATTCAGCTTATATCGCAATATGGATTGATTTAATGCTTAAGTTTAACTCGCCTGAGTCGACTTTGGTCGGTTACATTATGTTGTTGACAGGTTTGATGATGGTAGCTATTGGTGTTAATATGGCCAGGTTTACTCAATTAGTGTTGCCTGCACTTGATTTTTTCATTCAATCACTTACAGGTGCTACTAGATTCAATTACGGTAGGATTAAACAGTTCTTAGAGGTGATTGTGTTTATTTTGGGTGTCTCTATTGGGTTATTGTTTGATTTATCATTCAAGATTGGATTCGGTACAATCATTATAATGTTTATGGGAGGTTTCTTTATTAACTTGACCTACCAAGGTGTAACGAATATATTAGCGAGGATTACAAAGTGATTTGTATATATATAAGGAGAGTATAGCACTCTCTTTTTTTTATGCTTTTTATTCATTATTTAGGCTCTTTTAAGAAGGTTTAGAAATGTTCTTGTGTTATAATTTATTGGAGAGGGTGGTATTATGAAAAAGTTAATTTTAGTGGATGGTTTTAGTTTATTATTTAGAGCGTATTATGCAACAGCATACTCAGGAAATCTTATGCGAAATTCTAAAGGGCTTCATACAAACATGATCTTTGGGTTTGCCTCAATGATGCAACGTTTGATGAAGGAAGAGTTTTCGCATATTTTAATTGCCTTTGACGCTGGTAAAAAAACATTCAGACATGAGATGTTCTCAGATTATAAAGCAGGAAGAAGTCAAACACCACCTGAGTTGATTGAACAAATTCCTTATGCGAAGAAGTATGTAGATTTACTTGGAATGAAACGATACGAAAAAGAATCTTTTGAGGCAGATGACATTATTGGTACTGTAGCTAAGGATGCAGAAAAAGAGGGATTTGAAGTAGTAATTTATACAGGAGATAAAGATTTACTTCAGTTATCTACTGAAAAGATAACTGTAAATATAACTAAAAAGGGTATTTCTGAAGTTGAAAGTTATACACCTAAGTACTTGTTTGAGAAAATGGAAATTACGCCAGAACAAGTAACTGACTTAAAAGGATTAATGGGTGATAAATCTGATAATCTACCAGGTATACCTGGAGTTGGTGAAAAGACTGCGATTAAATTATTGAAGCAGTACTATTCTTTAGAAGGTGTTTTTGAACATAAAGATGAAATAAAAGGTAAACTTGGAGAAAAAGTTAGAGATAACGAAGAGATAGCTGTACTTTGTAAAAAAATGGCAACTATTCTTACTGAAGCAGAATTTGATGTGACAGTAGATGAGTTATTATTCGAAGGCTCAGACCAAGAAGCACTTAATGAGTTTTATAGAGAAGTAGAATTTAGAGGTTTTATTAAGTCTACTAATAAAAAAACATCATTTGAAGTAATTAATGATGAAACGATCTATGATATTGATAAGTATTTAAAACCGAACTCATTTGTGAGTGTTGAGGTTTATGAAGAAAATTATCACGATGGTGAAATACTAGGAATTAGTATTGTAAATGATAAAGCTATATTTGTTCCATTTGAGGTGATTCAAAATAGTTTAAGTACTCTTCCTGAGTGGTTGGCAAATGAGAAAATTCCAAAAGCTACTTACGATTATAAAAAAGCTAAAGTGGCTCTAAAATGGAAAGGTTATGATTTTAGAGGAGTTAGTTTTGATTTACTACTAGCTAGTTACGTCGTTAATGCAAATACAAAAGACAATTTATACGCAATTAGTATGACGTATAGTTATGACGATATAATTGACCCTGATGTTATATTTGGAAAGGGTGCAAAACGCGCCATACCTGATATACCTACTATTAGTAATTATTCAATTAAGAATGCATATGCAATCAAAGAGTTAAAAGACGAGTTATTAGATAAAATAAAGGAAAATAATCAAGAAGAACTACTAGAATTAGAGTTAGAGCTTGCTTCAACTCTTGCAGACATGGAGTTTGAAGGGGTTATTGTTGATAAAGATAAACTAAACGAGTTAAAAGTAGAGTTTACATCTGAGATGAATGTTCTAACAGAAAAAATATACCAGTTAGCTGGAAGAGAGTTCAATGTAAACTCACCAAAACAGTTAGGTGTTGTTTTATTTGAAGAGTTAGGATTACCAGGTGGTAAAAAAACAAAAACAGGTTATTCGACTAACGTAGATGTATTGGATCAGTTAAGACAATATGAGATAGTTGGAAATATTTTAGAGTATAGAACGCTAGCGAAGTTAGTAAGTACTTATATTGATGGTATAGAGAAAGTATTGACACTTGATGATGGTATTTATAAGGTACACACTATCTTTAGACAAGCACAAACAGCTACTGGAAGACTTAGTAGTATAGAACCTAATCTTCAAAACTTACCAATCAAAACAGAAAAAGGAAGACTTATTAGAAAACTATTTATTCCTTCTAAAGGAAATCAATTACTGAGTGCCGATTATTCACAGATTGAATTAAGAGTAATTGCCTCACTATCAAATACGGACGTACTGATTAATGCTTTTAATAATGAGTTAGATATTCACACAGAAACAGCTATGAAGGTGTTTGGTGTAGAAGAAAGTGAAGTCACTCCAGTAATGAGACGTCAAGCAAAGGCTGTTAACTTTGGGATCATTTACGGTCAAGGTGCTTGGGGATTAAGTGGAGAAATTCACGTAAGTCCAAAGAAAGCGCAACAGTTTATAGATGATTATTATGCGTCTTTCCCTGGGATTAAATCATATTTAGAGAGTATTGTTGAAAACGGTAGAACTGTAGGTTATGTTGAGACTGTTTTAAATAGAAGAAGATATATTCCTGATCTTTATTCAAACAACAGAAATGTTCGAGGATTTGGAGAAAGAACTGCTAAAAATGCACCAATCCAAGGAAGTGCTGCAGACATTATTAAATTAGCGATGGTCAAAATTGATAAAGAAATGAAAAAGCGAAAACTTAAATCAAAATTACTTATTCAAATACACGATGAATTGACTTTTGATGTTGATGAATCAGAAGTTGAAATAATGAAAACACTAGTTCCTGAAATTATGGAGAATGCTTACCCAATGAATGTACCTTTAAAAGTAGAGTATGGTATTGGGAAAAATCTATATGAGGTGAAATAATGAATGAAATCTATATTAGAAGAAGCGTTAGAAAGTTTTTAAGTAAGAAAGTTGAACCTGAAAAGGTAGAGAAATTACTTAGAGCTGCGATGCAAGCTCCAAGTGCAATGAACCAACAGCCGTGGGAGTTTTTAGTTGTTGATCAAGAACCGTACTTATCGAAACTAAAAACGATTAAAAGTAATACAAAACCTATACAAACAGCTCCACTTTTAATAGTAATTGCACATAAAGAGGAATTGAAGGTACCTGGAAAAGTTCAACAAGACTTAGGTTGTGCTGCTCAAAACATGATGTTAGAGGCGGTAACACAAGGCCTAGGAACTGTTTGGATTGGAACATTTCCAAATGAACTAACAATGAAAGATGTTAGAGAAACGACTGATATGCCAAAGGACTTAGTACCATATGCTGTATTCGGTGTTGGATATCCTGATGGAGATTTAAACGTATTCGTAGATAGATTTAATAAAGAAAAAATTCATAATAATAAGTGGTGATATTATGCCTGAATTACCAGAAGTTGAAACGGTAGTACAAACACTAAAAGGAATGATCCTAAATACTCAAATTACTGATGTACTTATTAGATATGACTTAATAAGGTCAAGAGAGTTTGAAGTAATTGGACAAACAATAAGAAACATAACTAGAAGAGGAAAATATATCATTTTTCATCTGGATGATTATTATATGATTTCTCATTTAAGAATGGAAGGGAAGTATTTTGTTAAAGAAAACGAACCCTTTGAGAAACATGAACATATTATATTTTACTTAAACGACTCAAGAACTCTAAGGTATCACGATGTAAGAAAATTCGGTACATTTGATTTGATACCGAAAGATTTTTTAGAAGACTTCTTCACTAATTTAGGTCCGGAACCTTTTAGTGATGAGTTTACTGGTGAGTATTTGTTGTTAAAGGCAAAGAAGAAACCTGTTAAGAACTTTTTACTTGACCAGTCAGTTGTAGCGGGTATTGGTAACATTTACGTGAATGAGATTTGTTTTATAACTAAACTTCATCCAATGAGAACTGTGGATACTCTCTCTATTGAAGATATGAATAGAATTGTTGACGCGACTAGAAAAGTATTAAAGAAGGCTATTGATTTAGGTGGAACGACTATAAGAAGTTATACTTCTAGTTTAGGAGTAACTGGTAGATTCCAAAATGAGTTATTAGTTCATGACAAACTAGGAGAAGACTGTCCTGTTTGTGGAAGTAAAATTACAAAAATTAAAGTTTCTGGTAGAGGAACTTATCTATGTGAGGACTGCCAGAAGTAAGAGGGATAAACATGTATGTAATGGGAGTTATTAATTCTAGAAGGCTAGGAAAGTCCTTAGGACTTGATATTATAGGTGCTGACGGAACAAAACGATGCAATTTTAACTGCATATACTGTGAAGTAGGAAATGGTAAGTATGAAACCAAGCGTGGAGTTTACGCTGACTTTAATGTTGCTTTGGAAGAGTTAAAGAAATCTTATACAAGTGATGTAGATGTTATTACTTTTTCTGGTAACGGAGAACCTACTCTAAATATAGAACTTGGTAATTACATTGACGCAATTAAGGAGTTTACTAAGACTCCTGTATGTGTAATTACAAATTCAACGACACTTAATGACTCAGAAGTAGTAAATGCTCTTTTAAAAGCAGACATTGTGATGCCTAGTATAGACACTTGTAGTGTTGATACATTTAAATTGATAGATCGACCATTACATATAGATTTAGATATTGTAATGAAGAGTCTTTTAGATTTCTCTTCTATATATAAAGGGAAACTATTTTTAGAGATATTATTCGTAAAAGGAATTAATGATTCCGAAGAGGATATTCTAAAATTAACTGAGTTTGTAAAACTAGTTAACCCTACCGAGTTACACATCAATACCGTTGATAGAACACCAGCTGAAAAGGTAGAGTTCTATACACCGAAAGAAAAGGCTGAACTTGCTAATTTCTTTGTGGGGCTTGGAATAGAAGTTAAAATGTACTAAAGACATTTATATGTCTTTTTTTCATAAATTGACTATGAATGTGCATTTTGATACAATAAATTTCCAAAAGGGTTATTAAAGGGGATATATTATGAGAAAAGTGATTGGGCTTACTGGTGGAGTTGCGAGTGGTAAATCTACTGTTTCAAGATTCTTAAAAAAACAGGGTGCTAATATCATCAACGTGGATAAAATAGGCCATAAATTACTGGCTAAAGACGAAGTGATAAATCTCATATCAAATTCTTTTGATGGAGTTGTTTTAAACAATACTGTTTCAAGAGCGAAGTTAGGTGAAATTGTATTCAATAATAAGAATTCATTGGAAGAACTAAATGCTATAATGTATCCAAGAATGAAAGAAGAAATAAAGAGCCAATTAATAGATGGAATAAACATTGTTGATATGGCTATATTATATGAAAGTGGTTTTGACTCAGTATGTGATGAAGTTGTGGTTGTCGCATCAACTGTTGAAACACAAATAGCCAGAATGGAATCAAGAGGGTATAAGGATTCTAAGATTAAGGGAATCTTAAACTCTCAAATGGATCCAGCTGAAAAGGCAAAACGTGCTACTTACATCATAGAGAATGATGGAACAATAGAACATTTAAGAAAAAAAGTATTTAACTTATTTAAACATTTACTGGAGAAATAATATGAACATTCAAGTATTGGAATCTGTCAAAATCAGAAGTACGATGAGCTTAAGTAGTGACGATCTGTCGGTACTTGCTTTATTGTACCAGCCGTTAATAACAGCCAATGCTTTTACTTTGTATGTAACACTCCATACTTTATTAAATAAGGAAACTTTAGAGTTTGATGGACAAATCAAAAATGTGTTAAATATAATAAACGTATCTTTAAAGGAATTTGAAATAGCTAAGAATAAACTAGAAGCCGTTGGGCTATTAAACACTTATCATGGTGCAGATGGATACATCTTAGAGATTAATCAACCTCTAGGAGCAAATGAGTTTATTATGGATGGTAGCTTAGGAGTATATCTTTTTACTGAAATAGGTGAGGATGACTTCATGAGTTTGAGTAAAAGGTTTAAAATAAATAATTTACAAAAGAAGAAGTATGAAAATGTAACTAAAAACTTTTCAGACGTATTTAAGTCTCATACGTCAAGAGTTGACTTTAACGGAACGTTTAAAACAAGAGTCAATGCAATGCTGAAGTTTGAGAGTGAGTTTAACTTTGATTTATTTGCATCAGGACTGAGTAAGAATTTCTTCTCACCTTCGATGCTTACGGATAAGTTAAAGGATACATTAGTTAAGTTAGCATTTACATATGGTTTAGATGAGTCTGATATGCAGGATGCGTATATAAGATCGCTTAACAATGCGGGAAGATTAGATTATAGAGTGTTCCCAAAAGAAACTAGAAAACAATACCAATTTAAAACAGGGATGGATTCTCCGAAGATTGATATAAGAATGAATAAGGTCAATGGAGAAGGTTTATTGAATCACTTAAGAAGTATAACTCCTAATGAGTTACTTCAAGAATTAAGCGGTATGCCTGCTGCACCTAATGAGTTGCAGTTGGTTTATAAGTTGATTTCTGTAAATAAGTTAAATCCTGAGATGGTTAACCTATTAATATTCTTTGTACTTAAAATAAATAATGGTAAGATGCCTACTTATAGTTACTTCGCTAAAATAGCGAATGAGTGGGGAAGAAATGGTCTTAATGATTTAGAGAGTGCGTATGAATATGTAAAAGGTAATACGAAAAAAGGAAATAAACCAGATTGGTTAAAAGAATATAGAAAAGAACGTGTTCAAAAAGATACTGAAATTCAAAAACACGAAGAAGAAAGGGTTAGTAAACTAGAATTAGATGAAGTTTCTAAACGATTCTCTAGTTTATAGGTGTACCTATGAAAAAAATAGCAGACTACGTAAGCAGTAGTGCGAGTATTAATGAAATCAAACAAGAAGTTCTTAGTCACCCAAATGTAATTAAGATACTTCAAGAAAATAATTTCGATCATACTAAAGTTGATAACAATCTAACGGATCTTTTTAGATATATAAATGCATTTGGTAAATGTAGAAGATGTACTGGATTAAAGGTGTGTTCATTAACAACACCTGGGTATTATCCAATTCTTACTGTTATGAATGATGAGATTGCAGTTGAGTACGTACCTTGTGAATATCAAAAAGAAGTAATTGAAAGAAATAAAAAGAAATCTAAACTAAGAAGTATGTACATGCCTAAAAAAGACTATACTGATTTTGATCATACAGAGGAACGTATGGCGGTTATGGACTACTTAAGTGATTTCATCCAACAAGATACTTATATGAGAGGAATGTTCTTATATGGTAAACCAGGTGTTGGTAAGACTAGAATATTAACTGTTACAGCTAAGAAGTTAGCTCAAACGTTAGAGGTTCTTTACGTTAATTACCCTGATTTTGTTAGAGAAATTAAAGGTGCGATTGGTGAAGGTACTTTAGAAAGAAAAGTAGAACTACTTAAGAATGTAAAGATTCTTGTATTAGATGACTTTGGTGATGAAGGATTCCAATCTGCTTGGTTTAGAGATGAGGTATTGATGCCTATCTTACAATCGAGAATGGCGAACAAGAAACCAGTGTTCTTTGGATCTAATTATTCTTTAGAGGCTTTAAGAAATGCTTTCAGTCATAAAACAAATGATGCAGTTAAAGTTGAAAGACTTATGGAAAGAATAAGAACACTTTCAAAACCTTTTGAACTAAAAGGGAAAAACTACCGCGAATAAATTGACTTTTATTTGATTGGATATATAATGGATGTAGTGAAGAAGTGGATATGATGAGTTATGTTAGGTGTTAAGCGAGTCAGAGTTGGTGTGAGTCTGATACATTGAATAATTTATTACTCCCATGGAGCTAGATTTAATAAATCTCGTAGAACCTGCGTTAAAGGTGAGCTCAATAGAGCGCTGAGTGCACTTTTATAAGTGAACTAAGGTGGTACCACGGATATTTTCGCCCTTAGAAATAGGGGCGTTTTTTTTATAGGTGGAATAGATGAAAAAATTTAATTTAGAAGAGTTTCAAGAATTTGTTAAAGAAAGAGATCACTGGCCGAATCATAAAACTGAGGTGATGCTGAAGTTTGTTGAGGAAGTCGGAGAACTAGCTAATGAAGTTAGAAAAGCGAGTATGAATGGATTGACTGATGAAAGACTGGAAAACATTCAACTAGAGTTGTATGACTGTCTTCATTACGTAGCACAAATTGCGAACTTATATGAGATTGACTTAAATGAGGCAATCGATAAAAAAGAGAGAATAAATAAAGAAAGGTATAATAGGTAAATTATATGATTAATATTACATTTCCCGATGGGAATCAAAAAGAATTTGAAAATGGTATTAGTATTGAAGAAATAGCGGGAAGTATCAGTCCTGGATTAAAGAAAAAGTCTATAGCTGGTTATGTTAATGGAGAATTATACGACCTAAATAGACCAATCAATATTGACGCAACAATTGAAATTATCACAAAATCTCACAAAGAAGCATTTAGTGTTTTAAATCATTCAACAGCACATTTAATGGCGCAGGCTGTTAAAAATCTGTTCCCGAAAGCAACATTCGGAGTAGGACCTGATATCAGAGAAGGTTTTTACTATGATATAAACACTAATGATGAGCCAATCAGAGAAGAAGATCTTAAACGTATCGAACGTGAAATGACTCGTCTTACTGGTGCAGCTCTACAAATGGAAAGAAAAGTTCTACCAAGAGAAGAAGCTTTAGAGTTCTTTAAAGGAGATAAGTATAAAACTGAATTAATTACTGATTTACCAGTTGGAGAAGATATTTCTATTTACTCACAAGGTGAGTTTACAGATCTTTGTCGTGGTGGTCACGTTGGTAATACGAAACATATTAAGTTCTTTAAAATATTAAGTATCGCAGGAGCGTATTGGCGTGGGGATGTTAAAAATGAGCAACTTCAAAGATTATACGGAACAAGTTGGTTTACTAAGGATGATTTAAAGGATCACTTAAAAGTATTAGAAGAACGTAAAAAGTTTGATCATAGAAAAGTTGGTAAAGAGTTAAAACTATTTGAAATTGTTTCAGATGCCGGACAAGGGTTACCTCTTTTACTGCCTAAAGGATATGCAATTCGTAAAGAGTTAGAGAACTATGTGTATGAAGTAGAAAGAAAAGCGGGTTACTTACACGTATCTACTCCGATGCTTGGAACTAAATGGTTGTATGAGACTTCAGGGCACTGGGCAAATTATCAAGAAAACATGTTCCCAGTTATGGAAAGAGATGGAGAAGAGTTTGTACTTCGTCCAATGAGTTGTCCTCATCACATGTTAGTTTATAAATCAGATTTAAGAAGTTACCGTGATTTACCTATTCGTTATGCTGAAATAGTTACTCAACATAGATATGAGGCGAGTGGATCATTAACTGGTTTAGAAAGAGTACGTGCGATGACTTTAACAGATGCACATATGTTTGTAAGACCAGATCAAATCAAACAAGAAGTAAAAGATGCTTATAATTTAATCCATAAAGTAATTGATGACTTAGGATTAGAAATTGAGTTTGTTGAATTAGCATTAAGAGACAATAAAAAAGGTAAATTCCATGATGATGATCAACTATGGGATATGGCCGAAAATACAATGAGAGAAATCTTAGATGAAATGGGTGTAGAGTACACTGAGGAACTTGGTGAAGCTGCATTCTATGGACCTAAAATTGATATACAAGTACGTACTATGATGGGTCATATCATCACTATGAGTACTGTACAACTTGATTTCTTATTACCGTTAAGATTTGAGTTAGAGTACGTAGCAGAAGGTGGACATAAAGAGCGTCCTGTTGTAATCCACAGAGGGTTAATTAGTACTTGGGAACGTTTAATGAGTATATTAATTGAACAATACCGTGGTGCATTCCCTACTTGGTTAGCACCAGTGCAAGCTACTGTTATACCAGTTAGTAATGAGGTACATGCTGATTATTCTAAGAAACTATACGATGAGTTATTCGACTTAGGTGTAAGAATTGAATTAGATAACAGAGAAGAAAAACTAGGATATAAAATTAGACAAGCACAAACACAGAAAGTACCATATCAATTAGTAGTTGGTGATAAGGAAGTTGAAGAGAATTTAGTTACTTACCGTAAATATGGTTCTCAAGAACAAGTTACAGTTCCTTATGAGGAATTTAAATCAATGTTATTGGATGAAATTAAGACACGTGCTAGAGGGTAATTATGTATATACTACTTTATAATCCTATCTCTAGAAATGGAGAAGGGGAAAAATCATTAGATGAAGTTAAGAAGTTAATTGAACCGAGTGAGTATGAAGCTATAAATGTACTTGAAATAAAGAACTACCAAGAGCTATTCGACTCAAAACCACTTAGTGATGTGTTCGTTGTGATTGGTGGAGATGGTACGATATTTAAGTTTATTAACATGGTTCCTGAACTTAAGCACAAGATTATGTTTTTTGCTGGAGGAACAGGGAACGACTTTATGAGGAACTTTGAAGAGGAACTTGTAGAGTATACTGCTGATATTGATAAACCAATAGTAATAACTGATAAAGAGTCTAAAATGTGTAATAGTTTTGGTTCAGGCGTAGATACATTGGTAATTAAGTACTACAATAAATCTAAATCAAGAAGTCAGTTTGCATATTTCTATTACACTCTTAAAGCATTCTTTACTTTTAAGCCGAGTTCTGTTTCGGTTGAAGTAGATGGTGTAAAGAAGAAGTATGATAGAACGTATTTAGTAGCAGTTCAAAACGGAAAATACTTTGGTGGGGGAATGAAAGTTGCTCCTGATGCATTAGTAGATGATGGATTACTTGATGTAATTATCATTCATAATATTTCAAGGTTAAAACTGTTTTTCGTTTTTCCAACTGTTTATTCAGGGAAACATATAAAACTGAAGAAACATGTGGAATATATTCAAGGGAAGGAAATCCTTATTTCTCAAGAAGTGGCGACTCATTATGCTGCTGATGGTGAAATGGGGGATGAAGTTTATAAAAACTTTAAAATCACATTATGAAAATAGAAGAAGCACATGTGTTGTGGGAAGAAGGTAAACTTGCAGAGGCGTTAAAAGTTTTAAGTGAAGTAGAGAATAAAGACGTAGATACACTGCAAGATATTGGATTGATCAATTTGGAACTTGGTGAGATAGAATCTGCAAGTGAGATATTTAACTCCCTGATTCAAATGGATCCTGATTTTGCGGGAGGATATTACGGATTAGCTATTTGTATGGACGAAATTGGAGATACAGAAGAAGCATTGACGTATTATTTGAAAACTTTGATGGTTGATTCAAGACATACAGCTGCTTATATAGCTGTTGGTGATATTTTTGCATCTGATAAGTCAGATGACTGCCTAGCGTACTATGAAACTGCATGTGAGCTTAGTCCTGACTACTGGTTACCAGTAAGTTCAATAGGAGATTATTATCAATCTATAGAAGAATATGAAAAGGCAATTGAGTGTTACGGGAATGCCATTGATATTGAACCAAGTTTTTGGAGTTATCATGGCCTAGGTTTTTCATATGATAGATTAGGTGAGGTTGAGAGTGCAATTTCTGCATATAAAGAAGGACTAGCTTTGAATGATTATTCTTATACACATTTTAATTTAGGTGTTATATATAAGGATTTATCAGACTATGAACAGTCTTTAACACATTATAATAAAGCGTTAGAATCTCATAAGGATGTAGTTTTTTACTACAACAGAGGTTGTTTGTACAACTTAATGGGAGAAACTGAATTAGCGAAGAAGGATTTATTAGTTAGTTTTGAGAAAAGTCAGAACTTAAAATCATATTCTTTGGATGATTTAGAACTTAAAAACATTAAAGAATGGTTATTAAGCCTTTAACCGTTCTTTTTTTGTTGGAATATTGATATAATTTAAATGGTGAGAAATATGAAAAGAGTAAATATAATTGGAGCTGGACTAGCTGGCGTTGAAGCGGCTAATATTCTGGCTAATAATGGAATACAAGTAGATCTATTTGAAATGAGACCTACTAAGAATACAGAAGCACATCATACTTCTAATTTTGCTGAGCTAGTTTGCTCAAATTCATTAAGAAGTGATTCGTTAGAAAATGCAGTTGGTGTATTAAAAGAAGAGATGAGAAGGTTGGACTCGTTGGTTATAAGAGCCGCTGATGAAAAGAGAGTTCCTGCAGGAGGAGCTTTGGCTGTTGATAGAAGTTTATTTAGTGAGTATATTACTGAAGAAATTAAGAATAATCCGCTCATAACTGTTCATTTAGAGGAAGTAACAGAAATACCTTCAGGACCAACTATTATCGCTACAGGTCCTTTAACGTCATCTGACTTTAGTAAAACAATTAAAGAGTTACTAGGAGTAGAATACTTAAGTTTTTATGATGCAGCTGCACCTATTGTGACTGCTGAATCAATAGATATGAATAAAGCATATATTAAGTCAAGATATGATAAGGGCGAGGCTGCTTATATAAATTGTCCGATGGATATAGAGGAATTTAGTATATTTCATAGAGAACTTGTAAAAGCAGAAACAGTTATTTTAAAAGATTTTGAGTTAAAAGTGTTTGAAGGGTGTATGCCTTTTGAGATAATGGCAAAAAGAGGTCCTAAAACTTTATTGTTTGGCCCTATGAAGCCTGTTGGACTTGAACATAATGGAATGAAACCACATGCAGTAGTTCAGTTGAGACAAGATGATGCGATTGGATCTTTATACAATATTGTAGGTTTTCAAACAAATCTTAAGTTCCCTGAACAAAAAAGAATTTTAAGGTTAATTCCAGGTTTAGAGAATGTTGAAATTGTAAGATACGGAGTAATGCATAGAAACACGTTCATCAATAGCCCAAAATGTATTAACAATACATATCAGTCAAGAGTGAGAGATGACTTATTCTTTGCAGGTCAAATCACTGGGGTTGAAGGGTATGTTGAAAGTGCAGCTAGTGGGATTGTTGCTGGACTGAATATGCTGAGATATTTGAATAATGATGAATTAATAGTATTTCCAAAAGAAACTGTGATTGGTTCAATGGTACATTATATATCTAACCCAAGTATAAAAGAGTTTCAACCGATGAATGCGAATTTCGGATTATTACCAAGTTTGATTGGCAAATTTAGAAAGTCCGAAAGAAAAGCAGAGTACGGTAAGAGAGCTTTGGAGGCAATTGAGAAATTCAGAAGTAATTGACCAATTTACCGAATACTTGGAGTCAGTGAACAAATCACAACATACAATAAATAGTTATACGAATGATGCTTTGAACTTGATTGATTTCTTGAATCAAGAAGGTCTTGGAGAATTAATGAATATTTCTGATACCTTAGCAAGGTATTATATTGGTTTTTTATCAGATAAGAATTACACGAATAAAACGATAGCTAGGAAAATCTCAAGTGCTAGAACGTTATTTGATTTTATGAAGAAGAATAATATGGTACAGTCTAATCCTTTTAAGACTGTTATTATTCCAAAACAAGCCAAGAAGAATCCAGTGTTCGTATATGAAAATGAAATAGAAGAATTATTTAATCATATAGATAGTAGCAACGCGAAAGGGATACGAGATTTAGCAATTCTAGAAACTCTTTACGGATGTGGACTTAGAGTAAGTGAATTATGTAAACTTAAAATGGTTGATGTTGATTATTCACAAAACTTAATATTAGTTCATGGTAAGGGATCGAAAGATAGATACGTTCCAATGCATAGAAAAGTCGTAGAGGCAATAAAGAATTATGAGAAGTTCTCACGAAGTGAATTGTTGCTTAGAAGTGAGAATTATGAGGAATCAATTTTATTCTTAAATTACAGAGGAACACCTCTTTCATCAAGAGGAGTTAGAAAAATAATAAACACAATTATTGAGAATGCTGGACAGAGTGGTAATTTAAACATTACGCCACATACATTAAGACATAGTTTCGCTACACATTTACTGAATAACGGAGCGGACTTAAGAAGTGTTCAAGAACTTCTTGGGCATGAACATCTTTCTAGTACTCAAATATACACACATGTATCTAAGGAGAAACTTAAGAGTGAATACATGAAAAAACATCCCAGATCAAGAAAGAAGGAATAGTATGCGAGGATTTGAAATTGTCAAAGGTTTTGAAAACAAGGGAATAACACTTCCTAAAAGAAGTACTAAAAGAAGTGCTGGATACGATATCTCTCTTGCTGAGGATTTAACGATTTATCCAAGAAAACTAGGGGTAGGTTTAACTGGAGTAAAAGCGTATATGCAAGACGATGAAGTACTTATGCTTTTTACTAGAAGTTCTCTACCTAAGAATTACGGATTGATATTACCAAACAGTGTTGGAATTATTGATAGTGACTATTATAGTAACCCAACAAACGATGGGCAAATTCATGTTCAACTGTATAATTTTGGTGATGAACCCGTAACGTTAAAAAAAGGTGAAAGAATTGTTCAAGGGATTTTTAGAAAGTACTTAACGGTAGAAAATGAAGAAGAGATAAACACAACTAGAACCGGTGGAATGGGAAGTACAGGTAAATAGTTAAAAACTCTTGTAATAATATTAGTATTTTGTTATAATGATTAGCGGCATTAATTACACACGCAATCAGAGAAATTCGTCATTTGACTTTTAGAAGTTGGCGGAAATCGACGACGATTAGCGGAGGCCTAAAAAAATAAAAAAACGGAGGAATTAAAAATGGCTGTAGTTTCTATGAAGAACTTACTAGAGTCTGGAGTTCACTTTGGTCACACGACTAGAAGATGGAATCCAAAGATGGCTGAATACATTTACACATCAAGAAATGGTATTCACATCATCGACTTACAAAAATCAGTAAAGAAAATTGAGGCGGCGTACGCTGCTCTAAAAACTATCGTTGAAAACGGTGGGAAAGTATTGTTTGTTGGTACTAAAAAACAAGCAGTAGAAGTAGTAAAAGAAGAAGCAAATAGATGTGAAGAATTCTATGTTAACCAAAGATGGTTAGGTGGAACTTTAACAAACTTCAAAACTATTCGTAAAAGAATCAGAAGATTACATGATCTTTACAGAATGGAAAAAGATGGAACATATGACTTATTACCTAAAAAAGAAGTTATTATGTTAAACAAAGAAAAAGCAAGATTAGAAAAATTCTTACTTGGAATTAAAGATATGAAGGGTATTCCTCAAGCTTTATTCGTAGTAGATCCTCGTAAAGAGAAAAATGCTATCGCTGAAGCAAGAATCTTAAAAGTTCCTGTATTCGGTATTGTAGATACTAACTGTGATCCTGATTTAGTAGATTACGTTATCCCTGCAAATGATGATGCAATTAGAGCTGTAAAATTAGTTGTTGCAGTTATGGCTAACGCTGTATGTGATGCTAAGAACTTACCAATTGCTGAATTCAAATCAGTTGAAAGAGATCCAAACCAAGTTAGAAAACCTAGACCACCTAGAGGTGATTATAAAGGTAGAGACGGTAGATCTGATTATAAGAGTAGACCGAGAACTGATTACAAAAGACAAGACAATAGAACTGAAAAAAAATAATACATTAATATAAAAAGCTAAAGTGATAAACAAAAATTTATCACTTTAAAGATATGGAGGAAGAAAATGGCTATTACTGCTAGTATGGTAAAAGAATTACGCGAAAAGTCTGGTGCTGGAATGATGGACTGTAAAAAAGCACTAGTTGAAACAAATGGAAATATAGATGAAGCAATTACGTGGTTAAGAGAAAAAGGTATCTCTAAAGCTGCTAAGAAACAATCAAGAATCGCTGCAGAAGGATTATGTCATTACGCAGTTGATGGAAATGTTGCAATCGTATTTGAGTTAAACTCAGAAACTGACTTCGTTTCTAAAAATGAACAATACTTACAATTATTAGAAGACTTAGGTGAAACTTTCAAATCTGCTAAGCCTGCTGATACTGAAGCTGCTTTAGCTTTAGATATGAATGGGAAAACTGTTGAAGTTGTTTTAGCTGATGCGACATTCACTATTGGTGAAAAAATTTCACTAAGAAGAGTTACTAAAGTAGAAAAAACTGATTCACAAGTATTTGGAGCTTACAAGCACAATGCTGGTAGAATCGCAGTAATCACTGTATTAGATGGAGACAAAGAAGAAGTTGCAAAAGACGTTGCTATGCACGTTGCTGCAATCAATCCTCAATTCATCGATCAAACTCAAGTGCCTGCTGATCAATTAGAAAAAGAAAAAGAAATTCTTAAACAAGAAGCTTTAAACGAAGGTAAACCAGAAGCAATCGTTGAAAAAATGGTAATTGGTCGTTTAAATAAATACTTAAAAGATATCTGTTTAGTTAACCAACCATTTGTTAAAGATGGTGATGTAACAGTTGAGAAGTTCGTTAAGAACAATGGAATGAACGTTGTATCATTCTTAAGATTAGCTGTTGGTGAAGGTATTGAGAAAAAAGTAGACGATTTCGCTGCTGAAGTTGCTGCTCAAATTGGTCAATAATAAAATAAATAAGATAGGGTGATGACATGAGTTATAAACGCATTATGCTTAAGCTAAGCGGTGAAGCATTAGCTGGGGATCAAAAGCAAGGTATTGATCCGATTACGGTAAACGAATTCGCAAATGAAATCAAAAAGGTTTATGATGAAGGATTTGAAATTGGAATTGTAGTTGGAGGAGGAAATATTTGGCGTGGTCGTCAAGCTGAAGCAATCGGTATGGACAGAGCAAGTGCTGACTATATGGGTATGCTAGGTACTGTTATCAATGCATTGGCATTGGGTAACACACTTAAACAAATTGGTGTTCCAACTAGAGTTATGACTTCTATGGCGATTCCAAGTGTTGCAGAACCATATTTAAGAAATAAAGCATTATCACACTTATCAAAAGGAAGAGTATTGGTATTTGGAGGAGGAACAGGTAACCCTTATTTCTCTACTGATTCAACCGCTAGTCTAAGAGCTGCAGAAGTAAATGCAGATGTTATCTTAATGGCTAAAAATGGAGTTGATGCAGTATATGACTCAGATCCTAATACAAACCCAAAAGCAAAAAGATATACTAAGATCACTTATACAGAGTTGATAAATCAAAAACTAGAAGTTATGGATTTAACAGCTGCTGCAATGTGTGAAGACAATAATATTGATACTATATTGTTTGATATGAATGTTGAAGACAATATAAAGCGCGCCGCAAGTGGCGACAATATCGGTACAAAAATTATAAAGTAAGGAGACTTAATATGCCTAGTCAAATACTTAAGAGTACTAAAGAAAGAATGAATGGTGCAGTAGATTCATTAAAGAAAGAGTTATCTTCAATCAGAACTGGTAGAGCAAACCCTGCTATACTAGACGGATTATTTATTGAATATTATGGAGCAAAAACTCCATTAAACCAAATTGCATCAATTGCAGTACCTGAACCACAAAGTTTAGTTATTAAACCGTTTGATCGTTCAGCATTAGATGGAATTACAAAAGCTATCTTTGAATCTAATTTAGGACTTACTCCTAATAATGATGGAGAAACTGTAAGATTAAACATTCCAGCTTTAACTCAAGAAAGACGTACTGAGCTTACTAAAGTTGTTAAAAAAGCTGCTGAAGCTGCTAAAATTTCATTACGTAATGTAAGAAGAGATGCAAATGATCACTTGAAAAAATTAGAAGGAATTTCTGAAGACGACGTGAAGTTATACCAAGATGACGTTCAAGAAATGACGAATGAATTTGTTAAAGTAATCGATGAAGTAGCTAAAGAAAAAGAAGAAGAAGTTAAAACGATATAAAAGGTTGTCTTGTACAACCTTTTTTACTATTAGGAGGGGAACCGTGAATATACCTAAACATATCGCATTCATTATGGATGGTAATGGAAGATGGGCTAAAGCTCAAGGTTTAACTAGAACACAAGGACATGAAAAAGGATTTAGAAATCTAATTAATGTTGTTGAGGCGTGTCAGGAACTTGGATGTGAGGCAATCACTTGTTATGCGTTTAGCACTGAAAACTGGAATAGACCAAAAAGTGAAGTGAAGTATTTAATGGAAATTCCAAACCAAATTAATCAAGAGAACAAAGATGAGTTCTCTAAAAAAAATATTAAAGTCATTTTTATCGGTAGAAAAGATAGAGTACCTGCGTTTACTTTGAAGGCTATGATGAAGTTAGAGAAGTTTACTGAAAACAATACTGGAATGACAGTTGCAATTGCATTTGATTATGGATCACATAATGAAATGATTCATGCTGTTAAGGAAATTGCAAAAGATGTTCAGGGTGGGTTGGAAATTGATTCTATTGATGAGTCTTTATTTGAAAGTAAACTGTATACTGCAGGACTACCAAAGATTGATTTACTTATAAGAACGAGCGGAGAAAGTAGAATTAGTAACTTTTTAATGTGGCAACTTGCTTATAGTGAACTATACTTCCCAAAAACTTATTGGCCTGATTTCAAAAAAGAAGATTTACTTGAGGCGATAGTTGAGTATAATAAAAGAAGTAGAAGATTTGGTGCGATCGAGGAGGCCTAAGATGAAAACAAGAGTTATTACTGCTATCATAATGATTAGCGTTCTGTTACCACTGATATTTTTGAAGAATGAGGTACCACTTGAAATAGTTGGTGCGTTGTTTGTATTATTAGCTACTTACGAGTATGTTAGGCTTGCAAAAGCTTCAAAGATTTATTTTGGTCTTAATCTGTTAGTGTATGGGATATTTACATACTACGTATATCCAAACTTTGACGTTACTCTTTTACCACTTATTAAAGTGTTGGTAGGGTTATTCATTGTATTTACGTTCTACACAGTATTTAGAGATGGTACGTTAAAGAAGTGGTTTAATCCTATCGTTAATATTTTTTATATCGGTTTAGGAGTTGCAAACTTGATTGTTATTAATCAAACTGGTTATATGTTACTGATTTATTTATTAATCGTTATTTCAATGACGGATACGTTTGCCTATTTATTTGGCGTTCGATTTGGTAAACACAGATTAGCTCCAACAATCAGCCCTAAAAAATCTGTTGAGGGTGCGGTTGCTGGTGTAGTGTTTGGTGTAATATTTGGAGTAGCTTATTACTATATATTTAATTTAGATTTTTCGATGTTGTTTAATAGAAGTTTATTCTTCTTAATCATTATGTCTGCAGCAATTTCTATTGTTGGTCAGATGGGAGATTTATTCGCGTCGAAAATAAAAAGGTTCCACAATGTTAAGGACTTTGGAGATTTGTTTCCAGGTCATGGTGGTATCTTAGATCGTTTTGATAGTTTACTACTATCTGGAATGATATTAATGTTATTAATTTATTAGGAGTTAATATGAATATTTATCTATTAGGGGCAACAGGGTCTATTGGGACTCAAACAATTGAAGTTATAAGAGAATTCAACTTTAACTTGGTTGCTTTTTCTAGCGGACGAAATATTGAATTAACCGAAGAGATAATTAAAGAATTTGCTCCAATGCATGTCTCTGTTAAGAATAAAGAGGATGCTGAGTACTTAAAGAAAAAGTATTTAGGAGTAGAGTTTTATTACGGAGATGAAGGATTAGTCAAAATTGCCACTCTAGATGGTAATGATGGAGTCTTGGTTAATGCGTTAGTTGGATTTGTTGGAATGAAACCTACTATAGAGGCAATAAAGGTTAAGAAAAAGATTGCTCTAGCTAATAAGGAAACTTTAGTAGTGGCTGGAGATATAATTATGCCATTAGCTAATGAGTATGGTGTTCAAATTGTACCAATTGACAGTGAACACTCTGCGATTCTACAGTGTTTGAATGGTGAGAGTATTGATACTGTTAATAAGCTAGTTATAACAGCGTCTGGAGGTTCGTTTAGATCTCTTTCGAGAGACGAACTTAACTCCGTTACAGTTGAGGAGGCTTTGAGTCATCCTAACTGGAGTATGGGTGCTAAGATTACTATTGATAGTGCGACTATGATGAATAAAGGTTTTGAAGTAATTGAAGCACATCAATTATTTGGTTTAGCTTATGAGAAAGTTGAAACAATTCTACATGATGAAAGTCTTGTTCATTCAATGGTAGAGTTTGTAGATGGTTCATTTATTGCTCAGATTGGTTCAAGTGATATGAGAGTTCCAATTTATTATGCACTGATGTATCCGAATAGATTAGAAGCTCCATATAAAATGAAACTGAGTGATTTAAACACTCTTCATTTTAAGAGTATGGACTTTGAAAGGTTTCCTCTTTTAAAACTTGCCTACAGAGTAGGTAAAGAGGGTGGAGTTCTACCTTGTGTTATGAATGCGGCTAATGAAGCGGCTGTGGAGTTGTTTTTGGCGGGTAAGATTTCTTTCTTAGAAATAGAAGAAATTGTAATAGAAGCTGTAGAAAACTACGAGAATGAAATGAAATATACTGTTGATGACTTGATTAATACTCATAACAGTGTTAAAACTAATATATTAGATTTAAGAGGATGATGATTATGCTAGGAATAATAGCTTTTATATTTGTACTGGGATTAATAATATTAATACATGAGTTAGGTCATTTTTACTTTGCCAGACGAGCAGGAGTACTCTGCCATGAGTTTTCTTTTGGTATGGGACCTGTCCTGTGGCAAACTAAAAAAGGTGAGACTGTTTATTCAGTAAGAGCATTTCCCTTAGGGGGTTATGTTATGATGGCTGGTGAAGACCAGGATACATCAATGGTTAAGAAGAACCAAGAAGTAAGGTTACTTATTGAATCTGGAGTAGTAACTAAGGTTATTGTTGACCTTAAGAATAAAGATTACTTACATCTTGATATGGTAACAATTGCTGATGTTGATCTGTATGGTCAAAAGGGTGATTTGTTTATAGAAGTACAAGATGACGAAAAAATAAGATATAAGGTTAAAAGAGACGGATCATATGTTTTCAAAAAAAGTGAGATGTTGTTTTCACCTTATGAAAGAAGTATTGAATCAAAATCTAAGAAACAAAGATTTTTAGCAATATTTGGTGGACCGATGATGAACTTCTTATTGGCACTAGTAGCATTCTTTGCTGTTGGGTTAATGTCTGGAGCTCCTCAGATGGACTCTAGTGTTATCGGACAAGTGGTAGAAGAAGGCCCCGCGTACTCAGCTGGCTTAAGAGAAGGTGATGAAATTACCTCTATTAATGGCGTTGAGATTTCTACTTGGGTCGAACTATCAGAGGTTTTGGATCAAGATATTGCGTCTACTCTTTTAATTGAGTGGGTTAGAGATGATATTACTTATGAGGCGAGCATAGTTCCTAGAATAGTTTTCTATAATATGGGATTTGCCTCTAATCCGTTTGAAGACGGGGTTATAGTTACAGGAGTGTCTGATCAAACTTTGGCTGGGAAAGCAGGTTTACTAGAAGGGGATGAAATATTAGCTCTTAATGGTGAAGAAGTTAGTACTTGGAATGAAGTAGTTGATTTAGCAGAAGCTAATGTAACTGGAAGAGAAACAGAATTAACTGTTTTACGTGATAATGAAGAAGTAAGTGTTGTGATAATTCCTTATGATCAAGAATTAGTGCAATCTCAAGGAGTTGAGTTAGTAAACTCTGAGATTATGATTGGTGCTGATTATTCGTTTGATTTTATATATGCAGTTAAGTATAGTTTCATAGGTACTGCTAATAGTGTTAAGTCTATTTCAGATACTTTAAGTTTGTTGTTTAATAATGACAGAGTTGGTGTTGGTGATTTAGCTGGTCCTATTGGTATTTATTCAATTACAAGTAGAGTAGCAAGTGCTGGTTTTGTGTCATTAATTGGCTGGCTGGGATTATTGAGTGTTAATGTTGGTGTAATAAACTTATTACCTATACCTGCTTTAGATGGAGGAAGATTAGTATTCCTTGGTTTTGAAGCGATCAGTGGTAAGAAAGTTAATAGAAATATAGAAAATAGAATCCATACAGCGATGTATTTTGCGTTATTAGCATTATTTGCCTTTGTAACGTGGAATGACTTGTTAAGACTGATTGGATTAAAGTAGGAGGATTATATGAAACAAAGTATGATGTTTATCCCGACTCTAAAGGATGCTCCAAAAGATGCTGAGGCAATGAGCCATAAGCTACTTACAAGAGCAGGATTAGTGAAGCAAGTTGCTGCGGGTGTATATAGTTATTTACCATTGGGTTATAAAGTTTTAAAGAAGATTGAAAATATTGTAAGAGAAGAATTAGATGCGTTAGGGTGCAGTGAGTTATTACTTCCAGCACTATGTCCTTCAGACCTTTGGAAAGAGTCAGGAAGATGGGATGCTTATGGTCCTGAAATGATGCGTCTAAAAGATAGAAAAGATAGAGACTTTTTATTAGGTCCTACTCATGAGGAAGTAGTTACTTTTGTAACGAGAGATTATTTAAATTCTTATAAGAAATTGCCAGTAGCAGTTTATCAGATTCAGACGAAATTTAGAGATGAATTACGTCCTAGATTTGCGTTAATGCGTGGTAGAGAATTTAGTATGAAAGATCTTTACACTTTCCATGCAGATGAAGCAGATTTAGAAGTGTGGTATAAGCTTGTTTGGGATGCATATAAACGTATGTTTACAAGATGTGGATTAGAAGTAAAAGTAGTGGCTTCTGATACAGGTCAAATAGGTGGAGAAGAAGCTCATGAATTTATGGTAATGAGTGAAGTTGGTGAAGATACAATTACTTATTGTAATGATTGTGATTATGGAGCAAATATTGAATTCAGTAATTTAGCTGAAGGAGATAAGTGTCCACAGTGTGGTGGTACTATAAGTATTGCTAAAGGAATTGAAGTTGGAAATATATTTAAACTAGGAACTAAGTACTCTGAACCTATGAATGCTTTCTTCTTAGATAAAGACGGAAAATCAAATCCTATTACTATGGGATGCTATGGATTAGGTATTTCACGTACATTAATGGCTGTAGTAGAGCAAAATAACGATGAAAACGGGATTATTTGGCCTGAAGAGCTAAAACCTTTCGATTTCCACATTATTTGTGTTGATCCAAAAAAAGATCAAATGAGAGAAACTTCGGAAAATATTTATAATGAATTGAAAAAAGATTACGATTGTTTAATTGATGACAGACTTGAAAGAGCTGGAGTTAAATTTAAAGATGCAGATTTAATTGGAGTTCCATTCCGAATTACAGTCGGAAGAGATGTTAAAGATGGACTTGTTGAAGTCAAAAACCGTAAAAATGGTGAGACAAATATGGTCAAAATCGAGGATGTAAAAGCATTCTGTAAAACATTGTAAAAAAAGTCAAAAAAATAGTCGAAATCAATTGACTTAGACTATAGAATATTGTAATATATATGTGCGCTTGTAAATGCAAGCGCATATTTATTCGAAAGAGCACAAAACAATATAAAAAAATATTTGAAAAGTGTTGACAATTTATTGGAAATGCTGTAATATTATTATTGTCGCTAAAACGATAAAGGTCTTTGAAAACTAGACAGAAGAAAAGAAGTAAAATGAATGAGATAAGAACAAACAATTCATAAATATGGAGAGTTTGATCCTGGCTCAGGATGAACGCTGGCGGCATGCCTAAGACATGCAAGTCGAACGGAGATACCCAATAGATTACTTCGGTTTGAAATTGGAATATCTTAGTGGCGAACGGGTGAGTAACAGGTAGGAAACCTACCCTAAAGACGGGGACAACATTTGGAAACGAATGCTAATACCGGATAGTACAAGATATCGCATGGTAACTTGTTTAAAGGTGCGTGTGCACCACTTTAGGAGGGTCCTGCTTCGTATTAGATAGTTGGTGAGGTAGTGGCTCACCAAGTCAACGATGCGTAGCCGAGCTGAGAGGCTGATCGGCCACACTGGGACTGAGACACGGCCCAGACTCCTACGGGAGGCAGCAGTTAGGAATATTCGGCAATGGGGGCAACCCTGACCGAGCAATGCCGCGTGAACGAAGAAGTATTTCGATATGTAAAGTTCTGTTGTTGAGGAAGAATTGTAGTGATAGGAAATGATCATTATTTGACGGTACTCAACCAGAAAGGTCCGGCTAACTACGTGCCAGCAGCCGCGGTAATACGTAGGGACCAAGCGTTATCCGGAATTATTGGGCGTAAAGGGTTCGTAGGCGGACCATCAAGTCCGAGTTGAAAGCCCACGGCTTAACCGTGGAGGGTGCTCGGAAACTGTTGGTCTTGAATTCAGAAGAGGCAAGTGGAATTCTATGTGGAGCGGTGGAATGCGTAGATATATGGAGGAACACCAGTGGCGAAGGCGGCTTGCTGGGCTGATATTGACGCTGATGAACGAAAGCGTGGGGAGCAAACAGGATTAGATACCCTGGTAGTCCACGCCGTAAACGATG
>PPCM01000273.1_pt1 | contig 61947 bp, 61 predicted proteins | sample 1555541 | NCBI WGS metagenome assembly PPCM01 (sample SAMN05284479, study PRJNA326546) | Marine sediment metagenome, whole genome shotgun sequencing project. | isolation source: marine sediment | place: Germany: Wadden Sea | collected 2012-09-05 | reverse complement strand
TTTTAATTTCAACACCTTTCTTCTTTAATTCTTCGAAAACAGGCTTTAGACCTTCAAGTTTTCTCATTAAACCTTGAGCAGTAGTCATTAAAACAACTGACTCTTCAGCATTACGAATAGTTAATTCTAAATGGTTGTATAAATTGTGTCTTCCTCTTAAACTTCCTGATAAATCAGTTGGTTCAATTAATTCAACACCTTGTGCATGTAATGCATTTAGCTCTTGAAGAACTTCAGTATCTTTTAAATCATTTAATCTACCGATTTTTTCTTCAGCTTCTTGCCTCATGTTTTTCTTAACTCGTTCTAAAACTTCAGTTGGCGGAACTGCAATATATTTAATTGGTTTACCCAATTTCATAACAACAAATCCTTTCTTTTCTAATGATTCTAAAACATCATAACTTCTAGATCTAGGAACAGTTGCAATATCGGATAATTCACCCGCAGTAGATACGCCTCGAGAAAGTAACGCAGCCCAAATCTTTACTTCGTATAAATTTAGACCAAAATATCTTCTTAATTTATTTAAAAATTCATCCTTGACAATCATCTTTATCCTCCTTAAAGATAAACAAACACACGTGAAAAGTGATTATAAGCACACTTTTTCATCTTATAATAATGATAGTACTACTACTAATATAAATATGTTGCCCTTTTTACTCTTTCTAAGAAGTACTCTTTATTTTAGATGAACTAGTAACAACATTGAGTTACGAAGTTGTAAAAGTAAAAATAAAAATCTTTTGCTACGTACTATATATGCTTTAAAATAAATAATATCATATCTAAAATTAATAGATAAATAATCACTTTTTTCGTCACATATAATATATATCTACATACATATTAGATAAAAAGTGGGAGAAATTTTGCCCTTATTTATAAAGGGATTCAGGTATTTTGATGAAAATATTAAATAAAGAAACATTAGAAAAACAACTAATAAGATAGTGCCTAAATTAAATTTGAAATAAAATTATAAATTATTTATCAAATATCAATATGTACGAAAAATACAATAATAAATTTAATTAAAAAAAATTAAAAAATTAACGTAAAAAAAGAATTTAATTCAATAAAAATATAAAATATTATAATTTATATCTTAGAATTGCACCAATTCCACCTAAAGAATCAAGTTTTCTACCTGCATCATTACCACTAGAAATAATAGATATAGTTCCTTTAGAAGAATCAACAATAGTCATAATAGAATCTACACGCTCATAATTGCCTTCTTCTCTCACTTTTCTAATATAATCATCAGTTACAAGTAATAGTTCAGTTGCACCCATGTTAGATGCATTCTCAACTTGATCTAAACCGTATTCATATTTACCATCTCTGGATATTTCAGTTAATAATTTTTCAACTAAAATTAATTCTTGAGAAAATTGATCATTATCTAAAATATTTTTAACATCTTCATTGTAAAGAATTTCTTTAATAGAATTTTCGCCATCTTGATTTGATGCTACAAAAGATACTTTACTCTTTAAGTCTGTTTTATTAACGGCAGACATCATATTTGATTTCCAAAAATCAGGAGAACCTAATACAATTTTAGTTAAGTCATATCGTGTTACATATTCACGTAAAAGTGAGACTACATCTGAAAAAAAATTAACTTTTTTTCCTTCATCATATTGTTTCTTAGAAATATCTCCTTTGAAAACAGATATTAAATCATAACCGTATTTTTTTAATAATGCAAAATATGCAACACCACGTTCTACAGAACAAATCATAACCTTAGATGATTTGTTTTCAGAAGCGTCTTTAATTTTTTGAATTTGAAATGAAAAAAATGCTTTAGGTTTTTGAATTTCTAAATCCGAATCCAAATCAAAAGTAAATGTATGATAACTTCCAGATGGAATATCTTCTTTACCTTCAGAAATTGTACCTGAAACTCTTAAACCCGTAGTAGTAATAGAAAATTGTGTTTTTTCAACTTTTAATTTTAAGAAAACTTTTTTAATAATTATTTTTGCTTTTCGATCTGTACCTTCACCTAGTTTAATCTTTCTAGTTGTATAAGATGATACAATATCTCCCGATTCAATTATATGAGATAAATACCATAAATCATCTAAATTGTCAACCTTAACTTTTACAAATCCTTTTCTATAATCTGAATTTAAAATTTTCATATTAATCAACACAATGGAAAAATAATAAACTTGAAAAAATCAATCTAGTTTAATAAACTTTGTCCTAAAAAAATAAAATATCATAATTATAATAATAATTCAAATTAAAACTCACAAATTTTTGCAAGAATGCGATAAATAAAAATATCTGAAATAGTCGTTCAAATAGTCCTAAAACATATATTATAAGCTTAAAAAAAGCAAAAAGTATAAATACCTCTATTTGTATAGAATTTATATGTCTTTAGTAGGTAATCTAAAAAAGTTCTTAAAAAATAAATTAGGACAAGAAAATGCTGGTGCTGCGGCGACTCTAATTGTTATTATTGCAATTTCGCTAGTCTTCTATATTTTGTTCTTACCTCCGAATGTGAGAGAAGAAATGTTAAATGAAGGAGATACTGATGGATCAGGCATTGTAAGTGGAACAAAGAAATTTTTCTTAAATGAACAACCAGGATTTATTGAATATATTCCTCTAAAAGATTTTAAGCATAACTTGCAACCATTTACACTTGTAAAAAATAATGATGCACAAGAACTTGTACAAGAAAACCCATTTTTGATTAAAAAATCATGGTTCTCAGGAACTAGTAAAAATATAAATTTTGATATTGTTAATGTGGATGATGTAAATTCATTAAAACTTACTTTCGCACCTACTGAAAGAAAAGGACGATTAATAATTGACTTAAATGGAATTGAAATTTATAATAAAGACGTAGATAATTCATTTATCGAACCAATTGAACTAAAAAAATCCTACTTAAAAAATAATAATGTTTTAACATTAAAAGTTTCATCACCAGACTTAAGATTCTGGGATTATAATCAATATGCAATTGAAAATTTAATTATTGTTGGATCTTTTTCAAACTCTGATTCCTTAGAAGGAACTCAAACTTTCTTTGTAACTAAAGAAGAAAAAGAAAATATTGATGAAGCTAAATTAACATTTACACCTATTTGTGATAATAGTTTTGCAGGTAAATTAAGAGTTGATATTAACAACAAAAATATTTACCATACTAAACCTGATTGTCAAATACCAGTTAGCTTAGATTTTGTTACAGATTACTTATATGAAAACGATAACAAGATACAACTAAGTGCTGAAGATGGTGAATACATTATTGATACTGTAAGTATTGAAACTGAAATCAATGATGCGTATTATCCTACTTACTACTTCGATCTAGATGAAGATGATTATAGTGATATCATTGCTGGTAAAGATGATGTTAATATGACTATTTACATGTTAGATAATAACGAATTCAAAGAAGCATATATTTATGTGAATAATAAGAAAGCATATCTTGATACTAAAGATAATGAAGAAGATTTAATGCTGAATAACTTTGTTCAAGAAGGAACAAATACTGTTCAAATTAGACCTTTGAAAGATATCGAGATTACTAGATTCACTGTTGCTTTAATTTAAAAAAGAGTGTGAAAATGGACGGTAATAATATTCCAAATCAAGGTAGTGGAACCAATAATGGTTCTCAACCTAATTCTTATCAAGAAAATAATAATTCAGAACACAGTATAAACCCTGGCATTAATGATGCTTATGTCACACAAACCTCTGGCAATAATTCTGCACCTTTAGGACGAAAAATTAATCTAGGTGGGATTAAAAGTGGACTTGGATCTGCAGGAAGAGGTATTGGTAGTGGATTCAAAAAAGGTAAAACTGTTGCAAAATCCACATGGGGCGCTCTGAAAAGAGCTCCTGGTCATTTGAAAAGAAATGGACCTAAAGATATGTTCAATATGCTTTGGGGAAATTCCATAGGTTTACTTGGAAATACAATTGCTAAAATTCTAACATTTATTTTTACAATATTACTTATTGCTGTTGTCATTTGGGGAATAGTATTTGGCGTAAAATCATTAGGAATTCAAATTGGTGGAGTATTTGATAGAAATAATCTTGACCTTACAGATGTTGGAACAGGTATAAGAGATTTAGTTGATGATATACAAGACTCGATGGATAGAAGTACTGATAGTCAAAAAGCTATAGCTCAAGAAGAATATTATGATTCAACAACAGATCAATATTCGCAGAGTAATCAAGGATTATTTATGAGAGATTTAGATTCCTCGGAAACTAAATATGATTATGGTGATGATGCTACAATCTATTTCACACTAGATTCTAAATTACCTAAAAATAGTAATGTAAACGCTATTGTTCAATGTTATACTGAAAAAAATAATAAAGAATATAATAGAAAATATGGATTAGTTGTTCCAGGTTATGACCCTATTATTAAAGGAGCAAGAATTGAAAATATAGTAAATAACGATTATAAAGATTTAAGATGTATTATGAACGGATTCCAATTTCAAGAAGATCGTGAAACTGTTTATACTGACTTAACATTTAATTTTGAAACTAGATCTTATATTATTGCAAGTTTCATGAACCAAGATTCATTAAGAGTTATGAAAGAAGAATTACCTCAAATTTATAATACCATTAAAAATTATAGAACTGATGCTAAAAATACCGATGGACCTGTTCAAATTGGAATTAATTCTAAAGACTATCCAATTGGTATTTCAAAAACAGGAGATTACAAATTAGAATTTTCTTTAACAAAAAAGTGGTCTGAAGGAAAAATTAAAAGATTCAATAATATTGAATTCAAAGTTCCAAAAGGAATCACAATATTAGATTGTAATACTAAAGGACGGGAAGAAATATCATCAGATGAAACAGGTACTTGGTATAATATTTCAAAAGATGGCTTAGAGAGAATTAACTCACAACTTGATGAAGATGGATCATATTATAATGAAAATATAATGTGTAATGGTATCGTTGATCCAAATGTGTTATTCAAAGATATTAATCCAATCAATCCTAAGTATGCAACAATTCAAATTATTACCGATTATATATATAACATTAAAGAAGATACTCCAATTTTATACAAAGAAGGAGACTTTGATTTAGATATTGAAGATGAATTTTCAAATGGTGAAGAGAATAAACTTACATCAGATAGTATTATTAGCTGCTTAGGTGAATATGATGATGAAGAAGATACTGTTGATACTGAATCTTTATCAATTAAAATAAGCAAAATTAGCCGTGATGAATTAGACGCAAGTTACATAAACGGAAATAGTGAAACAATAAAACCTGATGTATTCTATTCTTTTAATAAAGATACAAGTAATGAAAATATTGGAACTTGCTCAGGTAACTATTGCGGTGTTCAAGGATTATTTTTAGATAAATATGATATTAAGAAAAATGATATTGTTATATGTGAAATGTCATTTGAAACTTTGAAAGCGAATAAAGAATTATTTAGTAAAAAATTCATACACGTAGGAAATTATATTCCACAATTAATTGATGTTAGTGTTGCAAAAGCTGATGATGGTAAAGATTACTGTTATGCTATTGCAGCTGATTCAGATGTAGATAATACAGGAACTGATGTTTCTACAGGATATAAATTAACTGCTCAATATGCATTTAGAGATAGTATTGTTGGAAAAGTTCAAGAACACGTAAACAAAAATCCAATATTTTTAGATTATAAAAATAATGAAAAAAGCAATAAATTCTTACTAAATCTAGGAATACAACCTCAAGAAAAATTCAAATATTTTGCATTCCAACATCCTATTTCAGAGAGTATGGGAAGACCAAATTGTATTGTTTTTATTAATGACGGTGAAGATTCAAGTGATGTTAAATCATCAGGATTAATTGATTTTACAATGATTGATCCTATCAACAAAGATGAAATTATTGCCGAAGAAATATGAGGTTTGAAAAAATGAAATTAAATATAAAATTAATATCACTAATTATTACATTAATTATTTTTTCAGGTTGTACAGAAAACTTTGGGATTAATAATGATGATAATGTTGTTGTTGGAAAAGATGGAGTTCGTGTTGAAATTATGCACAATGGTTTACTAAATGAAATTGGTGAAAACTCTGAATTTGATACAGTAATTAGTTTAACTAACTTTGGACGAAAGGAAGTTACAAATGGAATTATCGATATTTTTATTGACCAAGAAGAATACTTAGAACTTGATGAAACTAATTTTAATAGTGTTGAGTATTTTTCATTAGATGGAATAAAGCAATACGACAATCCTAATAATAAACAAATATATTTTAAATTTAAAACTAAAAAATTACCTAATATTGAAGCTAAAGATGTTAACATTAAATTTGATGTATTTTATGAATATGAAACAAATATAAGTGAAAAAATTTGTATCAATACTTTAGTAAAACAACCTGAAGCAAAAACACCTTGTATTATAACTGATATTGAAGGAAGTATGGGACAAGGTTCACCTGTTGTAATTTCTGCAATAAAACCTGGAACTCTTACTAATGCTGAAGGTGTTCAATTCTATTATGATATTTTTATCAAAAATGATAATACTGGTAAAGTACTAAATAAAACTTCATTAAAAAATAAAATATCGATACCTATTGGATTCAAATATGATAAATCATCAGGTAATACAAGAGCAAATTGTAGATCATATTTCCCTAATGGTGAAATGTGCTATAATGCTATGAATTCAGCAGCATCTTATAAAAAACAAATAAATAATATGAAAGATGAATGTGACAGAATTAATGATGAATTTAGTTTAATTGAATGTCGGAAAATAATTTCAGGTATTCAAGAAGATTTAGATGAACAAGAAAGTATTGTTAGAAATAATGATTGTGAAGTGCCAAGCACTAAATACAAAAAATGTATTGATAATGTACCTACAAGTTCGAATTCAGATTTTGATTATGATGATATTAAATTAAATAAACATGATTTCAATATTGTTCATATTAATAGTGTTAAAATTTCATCATTTGAATTAGGAAATGGAATTGATTGTAATAAAAGATTTGTAAATCTAAATGAAGATGAATCAGTTAGATGTATTACAGAAACTATTCCTTATAGTAAAAAACCATTCCCTACAAATATTGTTGTTTCTTTAAGCTATGGTTATTATAACTATTTTGAAGAAAAAGTTACAATTGTTGAAATCTAAGTTTTATACTTTTTCTTATTTTTTATTTTATATTATTTTTAGCATAATGTACTATTTTTTCTATTTTAAGGCCTATTTAATCAATAATTATCAAAAGTTTTAAATACGAATTTTCCTACATTAATTCTATTATGAAGCTAAAAAATATATTAATATTCATCATCATATCATCATTATTCCTTAGTGGATGTGATTTATTAGTTCAACCTGGTAATACAAACACTAACACAGGAACTGTTTCAACACAAGAAGCTAATTTAGGTATTTCATTTGAATTTGTTGATGCTCCAACTAAAATCAACTATTATAATGATGGTACATACGATTCTATTTCTGCTTTGGTTGAAATTAATAATAAAGGAAGATATCCAATTAATCAAGATTTTAATGGTAGAATAGAATTTTCTGGCTATGATGAAAGTATTTTCAAGACTAGTTCAACTAATCCTGCAATCATAAGTAAAAAATTACATGGAGTTAGTTCAATTAATCCAGATGGAACATACGATCAAAAAACATTTACAATCGATGATATTAATCTAATTGAAGGCGCAGAAACACTTGATTTAAACATCTTTGCAACTTTAGACTACGAATATGCTACTATTGCTAATTTAATGCTTTGTGTAAGCTCAGTTTTAGAGAATGATCAAACTAAAGTATGTGAAAGAAATCAAGTTTTAACTTTTGAAGAAAGTCAAAATGCACCAATAAAAGTAACACAAGTTGAACAAATTGGTGGATTAAACAATAATTTAGTGAAAATTTATATTGAAAATATAGGTAATGGAAGAGTTATATCTCCTGAAAAATTTAATAATGAAAAAATTAAACTTGAAGGATATAAAGATATTAACGAAAAAATTGATATTAGTATTGAAGTTGATGGTATTAAAGATATCACTTGTGATCCAATTAGAATTGAATTAAGAGATGGAAAAGCAAATACATTATGTAGATTTGAAAATCCAAAAGATTCCAATTATCCTGCTTCAACAACAATAACATTAAAATACTATTATGAAGATACAATTAATAGAGATATTAAAATCATTAAAACCAACATATAGGTGAATTTCATGAAAAATAAAATTATATTAGGATTAATCATTGTTAGCATCTTAGTTTTTTCTGGATGCGGCGATTCAAATACAACAACAGTTTCAAACGTAGATCCATATTACGGAGGAACTCAAAGTTTAGATATTTCATTCTTAGCAGAATTTCCTCCAAGTGAAGTTTCTGTAAGTAGTGACGACCCAGGATCAAATCAAGATTTTGCAATCATTGTTAATTTAAGAAATAATGGTGAATATAATATTCCTGTTGGTGGAGCAAAAGTTCAAATCAATGGTTTATCAAGTGCATTATTTAATTTCGAAGAAGTTAAACAAACTAATGTTGATGCATTAACTGGTAAAATTAAAGGTTCTGGATTAGAAGGCTACGATCAACAAATCTCATTTAATAACTTAAAATACACTAAAACTAGTGATACTATCCAACAATATAACATCAATGCTAACGTTTGTTATATTTATGGAACTCATGCACAAGGTCAACTTTGTGTTAAAAAGAATCCTACTAGACCTTCAGAACAAGGTGAATGTGAAATTAAAGGAGCTAAAACTTTAAAATCTTCAGCAGGTCCAATCCAATTTTCAGGATTAGAAGAATTTGCTCGAGGAACACAAGAAATTGGTTTCAAATTTAATGTTATCCATAGCGGAGCTGGTTTATTTTCAGCACCTAATTCAGATTGTTCAAGAGAATTAGATTTCAAAGATAAAATTAAATTAGAAGTAAGTTCTGATGAATTTGTAGTTGAATGTTCAGGTTTCAATAAATATGATACTGGTAAAAATGTTGGTGAAATTAGATTAGTTTCAGGCCAAACAAGAACAATTAATTGTTTCTTAAGAGTTGATCCTAATATGGAAGAAGCTTTCAAGACACCAATTATTAAAATTAAGTCTGAATACGATTACTCAAAAACAATTAGTAGTTCAATGGTATTACAACCATTTTACTAATTTTTTATTTTATTTTTTTTAATATTTAATTTCTAAATTATATTTCAAATTTAATTAATTTATTCTAAATTAAGAATATAAGTAATATTATATATTTTCTAAATAAAATTAAGTTAAATAATATGGTAGAAGTAATAGTTTGATTATTCAGAATCTATATCATCATCTACATTAACATCTAAGCTAGAATAGTTTAATTCATCTTTAATAGTAGATATTTTATCAAGATCTGTTTTAAAGTTTTCAAGAATTGAAGATGATAATTTATCACGTTCATCAATTATTATTTTTTGTTTTTTAATGATTTCTTTAAGTTCATTGATCTTAACATTAGACATAACTTCATTTCGTGATTCAGATTCAATCATTTCTCTTACACGTTTCTTATATGTTAAATCTTTTTTGCTAAGTTCAAGTTCGTACTTATCATCAATAGTAGTTAATTGAGATTTTAAATCAGAAATTTCTTCTTGTAATAATTCTTTTTCTGAAGTAACTTTTTTATTATTATATATTAATTTTTTATTTAATTCATCAGTTGCTTTAAGACTCATTCTAACAAGTCTTTGCTGCTCTTCAACTAATTTAAATTTAGTATCTCTTAAAGATTTAATAAGTTGATTTTTCTTATCTATTTCAATCTCTAAAATGTTTGTTTTGTGAGATAAAGACTCTAATTCAGTAATTAGTGATTGTCTTTTTTGTTTTATTTGATCTAATTCATTTACTAAATTAGTATTTTCATCAATTAATCTTGATTGTGATTTATCTGAATGTTTCTTTACTTGATGCAGAGTTTCCTCAATATCAGCAATTTCCATATTAAGAATTTCAACTCTATCATTCATAGAATTATTTTTTATAGTTAATTCAGCGATTTGATCAACCAAATGAGACTTTTCCTTATTTAATTTTAATTCAAATTTATCAAAATTATTTTTTGATTTTAATAAATCAGATTCTAATTTATCAATTTTTGAATTAAGTTTATTTTTCATAATTTGAGACTTTTCGTAACCTTCATCATATTTCAATAATAAATCTTTATTTTGAGTTAGAAGATTATCTTTTTCCAATTTATGAGCTTTTTTAAGATTAGTAAGCTGATTAGATAAATTTGATAATTGTAATTCATAATTTTTAATTGATGCTTCATCAATATTTACAGATGATAATTTATTCTTTAGATTTAAATTTTCTTTTGATAATTCATCAATTGCTTTAAGCAAACCTACTTCTTTTTTATGATGAGTTAATTTTAATTGTGATAATTCTTGAGAAATAATTTCATCAGAATCCATAGAACTTAAATTAACAGAATTCATAATAGGAGAATCCTTTTTTAGAGATTCAATTAAAACAGAATTTTGTTTAACTAATTTCTCAATTAAATCAATTTTATGATTTAAGTTCTCAGGAATTTTACTCATAGGATAATTTAAAAAGAAATAATATAAATATGTTTAGATTTTAAGCCTTCTTCATAGATAATCTTAATGAAGAAAGTGCGATACTTGCAAGTAATGCTTCAAGTTGAATAAACTCATCACTACCTTCAATTAATCTAAATTCAATCTCTGCACATTTCTCAATAACTTTCATTTTAAGAAGAGTATGAATTTCCATTTCTGAAACTGTTGCTTGGATTTGTTTAATAATATCAATTCCTGATAAACCTTCAGAAGTAATAATTTTAAACAGAGTTTCTTTTGCATTAATAAATTTACCAGCTAAAGCAGATTCAAGCATTTCTTTAATTTCTTTAGGATTTGCAAATGCGGATAAAGTTAAAACAACTTCTTCAGTAATATCATCAGAGATAGATGCAGCTGATTGTAGCAGATTTTCAAGTTTCCTACAATCTCCGTTGGAGATTTTATAAAGTAGCTTCTTAGCAGCTTCTGAGATCTTCAAACCTTCTGTTTTGATAATATAATCAGTTAACTCCATTACTTCATCTTCTTTTAGATGACTGAATCTAAAAATAGAACATCTACTTTGAATAGGATCAATAATTTTAGATGAATAATTACAAGATAAAATAAATCTAGTAGATTTAGTATAATTTTCCATTGTTCTACGTAATGCTTGTTGTGCATCTCTTGTAAGCGCATCACATTCATCAAGATAGATAATTTTAAATGGAACATTTGATAATGATTTAGTTTTTGCGAAATCCTTAACTTTATTTCTTACAACATCAATACCTCTTTCATCAGAAGCATTTAGTTCTAGAACGTTTTCTCTCCAATTTTCACCAAATAACTCTCTAGCAATAATCAAAGATAAAGTTGTTTTACCTACACCTGCAGGACCTGAGAATAATAAATGAGGCATATTTTTTTTCTTAACAAAAGATTCAATTTTAGATATAATGTTCTTTTGACCTTTAAAATCAGAAAAATGTTGCGGTCTATATTTCTCAGTCCAAATAGTAGTAATTTCGCTCATACCAATAGATAAAATAACTCTTTTTAAAAGGTTTATGATTTAGAATTGAATATATGAATAAATTTAGAATAAATGTTAATTAATATAAATTAAAAAAAAAAGATTAAAAAAATTAGATAATATCTTCTTCAGCAATAACCATAAAATCCCCAATTGCGATAACCGCAGAGAATGGGATTAGTAAATAACCGAATTTATCTTTCTCTAATTCTAACTTTTCAGTATAAGCAGTAGGATTCTTTAAAACCATGTGAATTAACTCACCAGATTTAGTTTCAAAAATAATATCTCCAACTTCACCAAATCTTTTACCAGTTTTGGATACAATTGTTTTACCTAATAATTGTCTTGCAAATTTTTTATCATCGTCCATTTAACACACCTAATGATTGTATAATTATGATATAATAGTGGTTAATGCGGTAGTATTTAAAGCTTTTGCATTGATTTTCACTGTTAAAAATTGTTAGAACTCAATATTTTCTTCATATTTTCAGCTAAGTAATACCTTTTGATATTCCCACCATCATTATATTCTTGTAGAGGGAATCCTTTATTTCGTATATTACACATATGACTTTTAATAGTACTAACGGAGACGCCCATTAACATTGAAATATCTTTATAACTTAACTTCTGGTCAGAATTCATCAATATTGCCAGAACCATCTTCTCAGATCTAGTCACCTTCTTAGACATTTCAAGTAATGGGCCCTCTCGCATAGTTTCTTTTTGAGGGACGGCTTTTTCTATCGTAATAACTTGGGCCTCACTTTTTGAGGAGACGTCTAAACGTTTAGATGAGTCCATAGACGACGAGAAATTGCCTTGTGATAGTAATTTAGCGTGTTCATTAGATGTGTCCTTTACATCCTGAACTACTTTGTATAAGTCTAACATATACTTATTATATGTATTAAACGCACCTTTAACAGACATCTCTAACTTTTTAATCTGCTGATCCTGATTCTTTTGCGTTTCATGTAATAGTTTAATCCATTCCATAAGATTTTGTGTATCTTTTGTATGAATAGACTCTAAAGAATGGTGTTTATCTTTAAGATTTGTTTGAGTATGCACTAACTTTTCTTGTAATTTGTACAAATAACCTATCCAAGAACTCTGTTTATTAATATCAGATTTAAGATTTTTAAAACTAACTTTCAAGTTTTTTTTAATCTGATTAATATCTTTTTCAAGATTATTATCGTTACTATTTCCTAATATTAAATTAAAAAATCCCATACCCCAGTAATTTCTAAGAATACGTTATATAAAAAGATATCGGTAATTTTAGACGCAAAACTAGACCGTTTATCAACGCCGTCTAGACCCGTTTATCAACGTTTAGACTCGTCTAAACGATTATAGATGCACGTCTAGACCCGTCTAAACGGCTAATATGAAGTATATTAGACGTTGATAAATTAGACGACAAAAAAAACCTAAACGTTGAGAAAAATACATAATATCGACAAATATAAGCAAAAATAAGGTTAAAAATGAGAGTTGATATTGATAGATAAAATAAAAACAATATAATACAATTAAACAAAATAGATACGACTTAAAAAATAATAAACAATAAATAAAAAATCTAATAAAAAATAACAAAAAAGAGAAAAATATAGACAAAATGTAGATATATAAGATAAAAATCCACATAAAGTGAGTTAATAATCTACTTATTTAGGAAAAACAATAGGAAAATAACAAGAAATAACCCAATAAATGTAATAAGTTAGACTTAAATAAACATAAATCCATATACTATATACAAAAGCACAAATTTATAAAAGAATCATATTTACTTTATACAAGATATTACAATGGATAAGACTACAAAGACTAAAGATAATAAAGACTTGAATAAGTTAATGTACGGGTATAGTACAGATTCAAATCAGTTTGAAGAAGAGAATAAGATCTTAAAAGAGACTATTCACCAACTTAAACATGAATTAGATAGATATAGACAAGTTCCATACATGGTTTGTGAGTTTGTTGAATATGTAAAAGATAATGCTCTAATCAAAGCACCTAATTCAAATCAATTCGTTGTGGGTATTTCAAAAGATTGCGAAAAATTAGCATCAGGAGATACAATCCTTTGTGAACAAAAAAACCTTACAATCATAAAGAAGATCAACTCTAAGAAAAACTTCAACGTTGAGAAATTTGTCATCGTTGAGAAACCAACTGTATCATGGGATAATGTTGGAGGACTTGATCAACAAGAAAGAGAGCTTAAAGAAGTTATTGAGCTTCCACTTAAAAAACCTGAACTATTCAAAAAGATTGGTATTGATCCACCAAAAGGTGTTTTACTATACGGTCCACCTGGAACTGGTAAAACTTTATTAGCTAAAGCTGTTGCAGCATCAACTAATTCAACTTTTATTGAAGTTGTAGGTTCTGAACTAGTTCAAAAATTCATTGGAGAAGGTGCTAAATTAATTAAAGAAATTTTCCAAATGGCTAGAGAAAAAGCACCAACAATTATTTTCATCGATGAAATTGATTCATTAGCTGCAAAAAGAATTGAAATTGGAACTTCTGGTGAAAGAGAAGTACAAAGAACATTCATGCAACTATTAGCAGAAGTTGATGGATTCTCAACATTAGGTAATGTTAAAATTATCGGATGTACCAATAGAAAAGATATTTTAGACCCTGCAATTGTTAGACCAGGTAGATTAGATAGATTAATCAAAGTTGGATTACCTAACGAAGAAGCAAGAGAAGATATCTTTAAAATTCATTCAAAAGATATGCCTTTATCTAAAGATGTAAAAATCGAAGATATGGTTGAAAAAATGGATGGTCTTTCAGGTGCTGAAATTAAAGCAGCATGTACTGAAGCAGGTTACTTTGCAATCAGAGATGATAGAAGCGAAATTACTAAAAAAGATTTCGTAAGTGGAATTGCAAAAGTTAAACTTGAAGAAGAACTTGAAGGAAAAGATTATACTAATATGTTTGGTTAATTTAACCAAATCATTTTCAATTTTGCGATGATGAGGTGAACACCAACTGAGTCAATGATGAACGGAAGTAACTGCTGAGCAATTTTAAAATGATATCAAAATGATTAACTTAAACATAAAAACTAATTCTAATGAAGAAATAATAGATATAACTAATTTAATCCAAAAAACAATAACAATTAATGATGGATTTATCTATATTTATTGCCCGCATACAACAGCTGGCCTAACTATCAATTAAAATTATGATTCTGATGTCAAAAGAGACGTTCTAAGAAGTTTTAATGATATAGTTAAGGAAATAGACTTTAAACATTCAGAAGGTAATTCAAGCGCACATATGAAGTCCATATTAACTGGAAAATATTTAATGATTGCAGTTGAAAATAATAAATTAATACTAGGTACTTGGGATGGAATTTTCTTTTGTGAATATGATGGACCAAGATCTAGACAAATTTTAATTAAAGAACAAAAATCAAATTAAAAAATATAAGAAAATTAAATTAATCTTTTTTTATCAATTTAACATCTAAACAAATTCTATAAGTTCGTGGAGAATGTTGACCACATTTTACAAAGTCTAATTTTTCATAAGTAAAACCGTTTTTCAAACAACCTAATCTCACTTTTTCTTCAGCTTCGTAGAATTTATCTTCGTGTAAAAAATCATAAAAATGTAGAATAGTTTCATCCTTTGCAGCAGATAATGCAGCATCTAAGAAGTCTTCTGCAGACTTAGGAAGTGGCATTAAAATTCTATCGAATTTTTTAGAATAATTATTTAAATAATCGTATGACTCAATCATCTCTTTTCCTATATCTTCATTTTCACTTCTTACTTCAATAACACCTTTAGTAATAAGAGGTAATATTTTTTCAAGATCAATATTAGATTCGTTATTTAAAATACAACTATCGTCATTATTTGCATCAGCAACATGAAAATATGTTGAACATCTAGCTTGAATTTTTTTAATAAACTCAACTAAAGCATTATTATCATTATTATGAGAATATAAGAAATGTGATAAATCAATACAGAAATTAGTAATTCTACTTCTTTTAATAAAGTCTAGAATTGCATCTTCTTGCGAGAATAAATGTCTCATACCATTTTCGAAATAAATATTATGATAATATTTTTCAAAAGTTCTAACATTTTTTACTAATTTTTCAGAAACTGAATCCATTTCTTTATCGTGTACAGGGTGAATAATTAAACTAACATTTAATTCATCAATTAAAGTAACCATTGACCTATATGGCTCACTTCTTACAGTTAAATTTTCAGTTAAATCAACATTAGGACTAAGTGGTTGATGAACAAAAACTTGAATATTATCTTTTTGAAGATTTTTTATAGTATCTTTTAACAATTCAAACTTAATTTTGTCTGAAAAATCATGATCAAAAGTATGAATTTCAACAATTTTTGGGTCTTTTATTAACCTTGTTTTATTTTGTTCAGGATTATTTGCTAATTTTAAGCCAATATTATGTTTATAAAAATTAGGCACTACGTCATCTACGTTACCATTTAGCAAAAAAACGTTATCTAGCTTGTTTAAACGCACGTTTTCAAGGCCAAAATTATAACCATTAGGGTTCAATTCTACACCATAAACTTGCTTAGCTTGAGTGTTTTTCCCTAAAACGCATGGATAAGGAGCGCAACCAGAGAACATTACTAAAACATCTTCGTCTTTTTTAACTAATTCAGATATTCTTTTTCTCTCAGTAGACATTCTAACGGAATAATATACATCTTCAACGTTCATTTTTAATTGAACATTATTTTCCTTATGAATAGTTTCTTTAGTATTAATACCTGCTAAGAATTTCATTTTTTGAGTTCTAAATGTACCTTCATGAGAACCGTCTTTTCTTAATACAGTTTTGATTTGTTTGTTAGCTTTTAGTAAACATTCACCAATTTGAACTTCTTTATGACGTAATTTAGCGTCAACTTCAATGATTGCGATAGTACCTACAGTATCGAATGCTGTTTTCAAAAGTGAGAGCTCTTCATCGTTTAAGATTTCAAGAAGATATTCCCTAAATGATTTTGATTTATTATTTTCTTTAAGATCATAATCTACAATTTCACATGATTCATACTTAGCCATATCAACTTCAGCAGTTAATGGAAAATAAATATGATCATCAACTTTTTCAAATCTATAATGAAAATCAATATTATCAGATGATAAAAGTCGTTTTTTTACTTTTTCAGCTATTTTTAAAGGTACTTTAATTGCTAACATAGAATTATAAAAATTAGAACATATTTTTAAATCTATTCAATAAGTAGAGAAATTGAGAATAATTAGCTTCTAAAAATAAATTAAAAATAAAATTTAAAAAAAGTATATCAGACATTACATCTTCTGATCTTTTTTAGTTAAATCTAAAAAAAAGCACTTAGATCTTTTTGAGAACTATCAAGAATTGCATTTAACTCATCAAGAACTGTATCAACTCTATTTTCTGAAAAATCATGCTTTTCAACTAATAATTTCTTAAGACCTTCCCTATCAGGTAAATCCCATTTTAATTCATAATCATCAGTTACTGGAATATTTTTAATTAGTTCAAAAATAGTTTCCCAAGATATATCAAAAAATTCAGACCACTTTACATCAATAAATAAATCGTTATATCTATCTTTATATTCATTAACTAATTTTAATGCTGTTTTAGGTCCAATACCCTTAACACCACCTATATTATAATCAGTACCAACTAATATTGCGTAAATAATTAATTGCTCTCTAGTTATATTTAATGCATCTAATGTTTCCTTAAGAGATACTAAATCAGCCCCATTTCTTTCATAAGCTAATTTATTTAAAACTTTTTTTCTTTGAGTTAATGAAAAGTTACGCAATAATCTAGGAGCGCCAAATAATAATGAATCCCCATCTTGAGATACAACAGCAAAAGCATCACCTTTACTTGCCATATATGAAGCTTGAGCCTCTCCTTCTGAAGGTGCTTGAACAACTGGAATACCTAATAATCTTAGTAATTCTTTAGATTCTTCAACCATTTCTGGAGTTAATGAAGTAGTTCTTGCAGCATACTTTTTCATTAGATCTACATCATTTTCTTTTACAGCTAATTCATACTTTTGTTTAGCATCTTCTTTTACTGCCTTACGACGTTCTCTCTCTTTAGTTTTTAGATCAGGAACCTCTCCATCAAATACAAATACAAATTTAATTTTTTTTGACATTAATTTTGTAGTTCTTGAAAACAAACCAATCAAATGAGAAGTAATATTACCATGACGATCTTTTAATGGAGTACCATCTGGTTGTCTAATTGATGTTAAAAATTGATATAATAAGTTAAATGAATCTACAGCTAAGACTTTGTTCGATAAATCTGAAACATCTATCTTCTTAGGTTCGATAATATCTTTAATGTTAATACCCATAACAAATTGAAATAAGAATGTATTTTATAAAATTATTGGATGTTTTGTAGAAATCTTAGATAATTATAAAAACTTAATAAATTATTCAATTTATAGGTTAATAATATGTCTGATAAAATATATAAAAAACTCAAAAATGAAGAACATAAAATTGAACATTATCTTAATGCTATGATTGACAATTTAAATAGTATTTCAAAATGGGCAATGTTTTATCGTGAAGTAATTATTTATCCGAATAATAATGATTATGTGAAATATACTAGTAAAATAGAATATAAAATATATTTTAAAGAAATAAAAAAATTACACCATAATATTTATGCTGAAAATAAAAAAATTCTTAATTTTTTATTAAACATGCAAATATACTTAAAATCTATAAATTATCAAAAAGAAAATTTTTACAACTTAATTGACAGATCTATACAAGCTTCATCAAAAAGAATTATATTTGAGCATGAGAATAAAGCAAGAAGTATTATGGAAGAAATAAATGAATTAAAACATTTATTTAGTATTGCGCAAAAAAGAAGTTCAGATAAAAAGAGAATTACAAATTTCACAATTCATGGTCTTAATCAACCAATAACAGTTATAAGACATCATATTAACAATATTGAGATTGTAAATAAAAATATTATATCGTATAAACATTCTATTGAATCTATAATGAGAAAATATAACGAATTAAAGAAATAATTAGTAAATATTAAAATTACCAATATGGTTTAAACTTATCAGTTCTTTTGAATTTTTTATCTATTTTTTCTTTCCTATCTTGAGGAACATAATTTTTTAACATGGATTTAAATTCAGAATCTTTAAAATCGGAAACAAACCAAGTTTCAGAATTACTTTTAAGACCTACAAAATTATTTGACATATATAATAACATTAATTCATTTGATAGTTCTAATTCTTTTTCTTTAGCAGAATTACTTGATTCAACTAAATTTTGAACATTAGTATAAATATCATGCTTATCATTAACACGCATAATAAAATAGCCTTTCTTTTTAACAAGAATTGATCCATTAGGAACATTTCCAGAATCTGATTGAGAATCATCTATTTCTTCAAGAGATAAAGGACATAACTTAACAGGTGAACTTAAATCACTATTTTCAACTACAAAATCCCCTACTTTGAAATACATAGAAACTAAAGAATCAATAATCCCATTATAAATGTTTTTAGTCATAATTAAGAAGTGAAAAATTAGCAAATATAGTTAGATGTGAATATTAATAAATTATATCTGTGATATATTAGAGGATAGTTAAAATACGTATATTTTTTAAATAAGATTGGTATTCAAGAATTAAGGTGAGACTATGAATTTTAAAAAAATTAATGAAGAAAAATATCTATTAAGAGTAGATTCAAATGAAGATATTGTTCAAGAAGTAATTTCTTTCTGTAAAGATTTAGATATTTCCTCAGCTAAAATTTCTGGAAGCGGTAATGTATCAGAAGTTGTATTAAATCATTTTTCTAAAGATAAAAATAAAGTAACTTCAAAAGAAATTGTTGAAGAATTAACATGCCTTAACATTTATGGGTTATATGCAGATAAAGATTTAGAAGCATATGCAACTTTTGCAAACCAAAAAATGAATGTATTTGGTGGAAAAATTAAATCAACAATTGTCAATACTAGTTGTGAAATCTTTATTGATGTTCTAAATATAGAACTTAAGAAAATTGAAGATGAAGAATTAGGCGTAAAAGCACTTTATATTTAATATGGATTCTATAACCTTATTTTTTAAGGTTTAATCTTCCATTTCACTTTCTTCAATATTATTACTAAAAAATCTTTGATACAATTCTACAAATAATTCTTTCTCAATATCAATACCTGCATTTACAAAAAGTGCTGCAAATTTATATGGAATTCTCTTTTTTGCATCTAAAATTTTATCATAACGACCAATTTCTTTCAAAGTAAATCTATGCATAAAACCTTCATTCATTGAAAAGACTTTATCCATTTTTTTTATATCAACTTCAATTGGACCATTTACTAAAACATTTTTTGACTTTTTTGTGAAACCATGTTTAACTAATTCTAACTCAACTAAGTCAAAAACTAAGTCATCAATTTTAACTGTATTAATATAAGTTTCAAAATCATAATCATAATAATCAAAGAAAGATAAATCACTAATTTGTTCAAGTTGTACAATAGGACCTAAATATTTAGACACTTTTTGTTTTACTTTTTTAGACCTTTTATCCCATTTAGTTCTAACTAAATATGCATATTTTCTACCAGAAATTGTTTTTGATCTAATGAACATATAATATTGTGATTTAAAATCATATAAAAGATTTACCATATATTAAATTTGTAAAAAATTAAGAAAATGTGAATATAAATCAAAAAAATAGCAGTTTAGACGGGCTTTAACGCGTCTAGACCGTTAGACGGGACTGCTTAAAATAATTAAATTTGTTTAAATGAGACTGTTTTAAGATCAGTTTCTAATAATTCAATACCTTTCTTAACAATTTCACCAGTTGATAAATATAGTAATGGTAGACTTAACTTTTCTGCCTTAATATATGCAAAAGCTAAATCTGAATCTGAACATTTCTTTTTATCTTTAGCAGAACAATAAAAATTTAAAGTTCCAATTGCAGATGGTACTTTGATAATAAAATCAACTTCCTCATTAGCTTTAATTACATTTGTATTAAGAATTGTAATTTCCCTTTTGGAAAAAAACTCTTTAACTTTTTTAACTAATTTATCAGTTGTCTCTTCATCATATTTTAAGAATGATTGAGACTTATTTGATTTTGTTTCAGAATTATCTGAGTTAGATGATGTACTATCATCTGATAATTTTGAATTATTGCTTGAAGAAATTTCCTTTTTCTCTTCAGCTTTTGGTTCTTCTTTTTTAGTTGTTTCATCTACAGTAGGTTCAACAGGTTTTTTAATTTCCTCTTTTACTTCCTTTTCAGAATTACCATTAATATGATTAGAAATTAAATCATCACTTTTTTGATCTGAATTAGTTTTTTCCTGATTTGATTTTATTTCAGTTTGAATAGGTTTTTGAATTTCTTTAGCAGGTTCTGGTGTACTTTGTTCACTACCCAAATTCAACATTCCTTTAATTATTGATTCAGCTTCAGTATTTGCTAATAAATACCACTTCCAAAAAATCTCAGTTCCTTTTAATGAAACTTCAAGAGGTTTTGCAAAATCTTTAATATTTCTAAGACCGACTCTCTCTACTGGAGATAAATCTTTATCTCTTAGAATTTTTTTATCTTTTAGAAGATTGTAAATTCTTAATTCTTTTTCATGTAAATATCTTTCATAATCTTGTAATTTTGATTCTTGACCTTTTACATAATAAAGAGGAGATCCACCAACTTTAAGATTACTAATGATAACTTTATTTGAAGAAGATAATTGCGATAAAATAGCACCTACAAAAAAAGTATTAGTTTTTGAAGTACCACCCAATTCTTTTACAATTTGAACTGGTAATAAGGGTCCTTTTCTAATAAGAACATCCAACACACGATCAGGATTAACCATATAATAAGGTATTACAATTTGCTTTAAATATTTTATTATGACAAAAGAATAGAATAAATTTAAGAAAAAATAAAATTATGGCTTAATCCATCCATTTTCATAGAAAATAACTGAATCTTCAGCGTCGACAATTGCAATAAGTAATTTCTTCTTTGTCGAGTGTGCAACTCTATTTTTTGCAGAAAATTCAAACCAAGTCATTTTTTCAGATTCATGAACTGCATAAACAACCCACTTAGCATGATCTTCACCTGGTTTTATGCCTTTTTCATAAACTCTAAAATCAGCACCGAATTTCAAAGCAGTTTTAACAATATAACCTTTTTCTCTTAATGCTCTATAAACAGGATATCTTACTAAAATATTAGGTTCCTCTTTTTTACATTTTTTTCTAAGAGTTTCAAAAGGAATTAATTTATTTCTAGAATTATAAACTTCAAGCTTATTATTCTCTACTAAGAATAAAGCTTCAACTAATGATAAGTAAACTCGAGGTCCTTTCATATCCCCATATCTACTTCTATTATAAAAATCTCTTCCAGTATCACAATCTGCAGTAACAATTGTTTTTCCTACAAACTCAGATCTAACAGGATATTTCTTTGTCATAACTTAATCAATTATTCATAAATTTAAAAAGGTTGTCATTATATTATATAGAAATTAAAACAAAATTTTATATAGTAAACTAGACTGAAACGTATTTATGAGTTTTAAATTAACTTTCTTAGGGACTTCATGCATGGTTCCAACTAAAGATCGAAATCATTCTGGATTATATATTAGTCATTCTTCTGAAAATATATTAATTGATTGTGGGGAGAATATTCAAAGGCAAATGAAAATTGCTAAAATTAAACCTTCACAAATAAAACGTATCCTTATTTCACATTGGCATGGAGATCATGTTTTAGGATTACCTGGATTAATTCAAACAATGTCTGCAACAATGCCTGGTAATAAATTAAATATTTATGGTCCAGTTGGTACTGAAAATTTCTTAAATCATGTTTTCCAATCTAGTGTATTTGAAAATCAATTAGATATTAAAATTCATGAAATTGATAAAAGTAGAACAATTGTTGATACTCAAGCATTAAAAATTAAAGCATATGAATTAGATCATAAAATTCCATGTATTGGATTTAAAGTTATTGAAAAAGATACATTAAGAATTAATAGAGCATTTGTTGATAAACATAAAATTCCTGAAGGTCCATTATTTGGTAAATTGCAATTAGGACAAGATATTGAGTTTAATGGAAAAACTATTTTATCTGAAGATGCAACTATCACAAAACACGGTAAAAAAATTGGTGTTATAACTGATACTGTTCTATGTAATAATTGTTATAAAATTGGTGAAGATGTAGATTTATTAATTAGTGAATCAACATATGCATACAAATTAAAAAATAAAGCAATTGAATATTTTCATATGACTGCAAGAGAAGCTGCAGAAATAGCATTACAAAATAACGTTAGTCAATTAGTTTTAACTCATCTGTCTCAAAGATATAAGTTTGATGATGAAATTTTAGATGATGCTAAAGAATTATTTGATAATGTAATAGTTGCATATGATTTCTTAAAAATTAAAATATAACTTTTTATTTTATTTTTTTATACTTTTATTTTCATTCTAAACTAAATTTATTATTTATCCACTAGACATTTGTACAAAAAATGTTTTTAAAGATATTTACTGTAATAATTATTAATGAATCATAAATCTAAGGGAAGTAATGCGGAGCGAGAACTTGTTCATATGTTTTGGAAAAATGAATGGGCATGCATGCGAGCAGCAGGAAGTGGGAGTACACAATTTTGCTGTCCAGATATTATTGCAGGAAATGCTGAAAGAAGAATTGCAATTGAATGTAAATCTACTAAATTTAAAACTCAATATTTAACAAAAAAAGAAATTGAAGATTTGAAATATTTTGCATTAAAGTTTGGTGCTGAAGCCTGGATTGGTGTGAGGTTTACAGGTATGAAATGGTTTTTTATTAACACTGAAGATTTAAAAGATTCAGGTAAAAGTTTTTCTGTATCAATAGAACTTGCAAGAATGAAGGGCTTATTGTTTGAAGAATTAATTGATGTAAAGCAAATTTTGTAATAAAAAAAATTAAATTTTAAAAAAATATGAATTGAATTTTATTAAATAATATTTAATTATATTAATGAAACTATTTAACTTTTTAACAATAAGTTTAAAAATATAATTTTTAGAACTATTTTCATAATTGTAAGATTCAATTTCATCATATTCCTCGCCATCTAAAGAAATAACCTCAAAACTCAAATTATTATTTTTAATTGTTGCAATTAAATAATTTGACTTTTTCCAATTTTGACCTATACCAGTTCCAATATAAGTAACATTGTCACTTTTATCATAAAATAATGTTTGCAAATTACAACCTAAGTCTCCAGTGAAAATATATGATTTATGATTTTTTAATATCATTTTTAATCTATTTAATACATCTGGATTACATTTATAACTATTAGGTATAGTTATTTTTAATTTAGAATATTCTTCAACCCAGATAACTTGATGTATAAATATTAAAATATTTGCGTAAGATGATTTATTGATTTCATTTTCAATAAAATTAAATTGATTATTATTTATACAACTATTATTTTTTTCAGAACTTAAAAATAAAAAAAGATTATTATTTTTAACTAAACTGTAATAACTATCTCTATTAAATAAATTATTAATACCTTTATCATGATTACCTTCTGTAAAATAAATAGTATAATTTAATTCATTTACTTGATTTTTAAGTAATATTTTTGATTCATTTGTTAATTTCCTTACAGAATCACCAATTAATATACCAAAATCTACATTTTCAGTTTTAATACTATCAAAAAAAATATTATTTATACCAATATTTGAATCTAGAGGTTTACCGTAGGCATGTCCCGCGATAAGAAATTTTAAATCATCATTAGATGCTAAAATGATATTCGGTAATATAGTAAGTAAAACTAAACTAAATAATATAAATTTTAACCTATTTGTTGTTTTCATAATTTATCATCAGTATTGATTATTTAATAATTATTAAACATATACTTATAAATTTATTTATTAAATTTTTATTTTTAACATCATAATTTAGAAAATAATAATAATTTTAGCCTCTTAAAATAAAATACAAATCTTTAAATATGATGATGACTACCTAATTATGTAGAGAAATTGAATTTTCTTTGCAAAAAAAGGGGAAATTTGAATTCTATTTGTGTGGTGTATAGATGTCAAATATGAATAATAATGCAATCAATATTGCAATTTCTGAATTTATTGGTGCAGATGTTTTGCCTGTAACTGAACTTCTAAATAAAAATGAAGAGCTTTCTGAAATTAAGTTAGCAAAAATTATGAAGGTTGATGTTAATGAGACAAGAAGATTATTGTACAAACTACATGATCAAAACTTAGTAAAATTCAAAAAGAAGAAAGATGCTGAGTCTGGTTGGTACACATATTATTGGAAATTAAATCCATGTTGTATGGGATTACTTGTTAACAAAGTTGCTGAGAAAAAAGTTGAGCAGCTACAAAATAGAATTACTAAAGAATCTTCAAATCAATTTTTCCGTTGTAATGATGGATGCATCAGACTTGATCAACATAGTGCATTAAGTTATAATTTTGGTTGTCCTGAATGTGGTCAATTATTGGATGTAGAAGATAATTCTGAAAAAATTGTAAAATTAAAAGAAAATTTAAATGAATTAGTTGAGTTATTTAATTACGAATTAAACTAACTACATCCATTTATATTTTTTTCTTAATTCATCATAAAATGCATGAATAGATAATACACCTAATTCTGAAATAATACCTGTTACAAGATTTGGATGAACTTTTTCAAATGCAGGATTCATAATATTTACATTTTCTGGAGCATCAACCCAAACTTCACTTGAATCACGCTCTTCGATAACTTCTTCATAACCTGATTTTGCTAAAGGATCATACTTCCATGAATTAGTACATACATATACAGGAACATCATATTTATTTGCAACTTCTGCAAATAATTCTGAACCTATTTTATTATAAATTTTAGATTCTGTAATTGCATCACAACCTAAGAAAACTAAATCTGATTTCTTAATTGCAAGTCTTGCAGCTGAATCAACGTAATGATTTACTTTAATTCCATATTCAGCTAATTCTTTAGCAGTTTTTTTACCTTGGAATCTTGGTCTTGTTTCAGTATTACAAACTTCAAATTTAATTCCATTATCGTATGCTTTTTTTAGAATATTTACAACAGTAGAAGAATGACAATGAGTATAAACAACCATACCATTTCTAATTAATCTTGAACCAAGTTCTGAAATATGATCTTCACCTTTTTTGAAAAATTCTAAAGTGGATTCAATCTTTGCAACTAAATTCAATGGATCTTCTTTTTCAGAAAATAATACATAATTTAATGCATTTCTCATTGCAGGTTCAGTTGGTCTTGTTTTAAATAATTCTAACTTTGCATCTGCAAGAAGCTTATGTAAATTTTTAAGATTCTTTTTTTCCAGAATTAAATTTTTCATTAATACTAATGAATATTTAGCAACATTTTGAGCGCCTTGAATTTCTAAAGATCTAATTTTTTCTAGACCTTTAACAAATTCTTTCGTAAATTTAGTTTTTGGCATCTTTAATTATAAAAATAGAAAAAACACTAACAAAAAAATAAAACTTTTTGTGTATCTTTTCAAAATAGAAAAAAATAACTAAAAAGAAATTATTTCTTCTTCTTAGTAACTTTTTTAGCTTTTGTTGTAGTTTTCTTAGTTACTTTTTTAGTAGCAACTTTTCTAGGTTTTTTAGTATTAAGCATATGCTCAATTTTTAATTCTTCCTTAGCAACTTTCAAAACGATTCTTTCTAAGTTTTCGTCCATCTTTGTTAATCTACGTTCTAGAAGAACTAATACTCTTAAACTATAAACAATAGCAGCTAAAGTACCTAAAATAATTATTAACATAATTTGTTCTAATGATAAAACACCAGCCATATTTAATTCACCTCTTAAAATAAGATAAGTACTTTTAGACTCTTTTCATTTAAATAGTTTTTTGTTTTATAAATCATTTAGAAGTAAAATATAATAAAAAAAGGCATAATTACCTTATTAAAAATAAAATTATTAATTATTCTAAAATACCAAAAATATTTCCAGACTTTCTTAAATTAGCAGCAATTGTCTGTGCATTTTTATTTTGATTATTTTTTTCAATTAATTTTTGTCTAAAATTTATGATGTTATGACTAAAGCTAAATTCTGAACTTGAACAATTATCACATAAAGTACAAGCATAGTAAATTTGTTTTAATACACTATTATTCATAAAAATATATTTTCCACGAGGAGAATAAATTTCATTCTTTAAGACAGAATATAATGAACATTTAGAATTATTAATTCCTGTTAAAAATTTATAATCAGTTTTTATTTTTTTATCCATATATATCAACTCTTAATTAAAATCAGTATTATCATTACCAATTATTTTACCTCTGTTAAAAATATTATTAGGGTCATATTTCTTTTTCATTTCAAAAAAGACTTTCTTTTGGTGATTTGAAATATAATTTTTCTTTCGTAAACCAATTCCATATCCACCACAAATTTTACAATCATTTTCTAAAATTAATTCGTATAATTTAGTTGATAAAGATTTATTTTTGTCGTCAAAGAAAATATGAAAAATTCCAATACCTAAATCTGCGAAAAATAAAACATCATATAAATTACACCATTCAATAATTTTTTTGTATGAATTTTGTAAAATTAATGGATCTTCCATTAAATAGCCACCTAATAAATAATCATCAATAGTTTGACTTAATATTTTGTAAACTTCATTTTTATCTTCATCAGTTTTTAAATCTCCTGATAAATCGTTATATTCTACAATTAGATGAAACTTATTATCCAAATTATATTTTTTTGAAGTTTGTTTATCTAGTAATTTGATGAATAAAATATGTTTATCTTGCTTTAATGTTGAAACTAATTCTGATACTTCTTCATAATCTGAAAATGAATATAGTGTTAAAGATTTTTCAACTGGAAGTATTTGTAATTTTAATTTAATAGCTACAATAAAACCAATAATACCTTCTGAACCTACAATATTCTTATCTTTAGATTTTTGTAAAACTCCATTAAAATCTAAAAAATGAATTTCTTCAACATTATCAACAGTTCTTCCATACTTGAATGAATATAATCCAAAAGCATTAGTTGCAACCATTCCACCTAAAGTACAGATATCTTCTGAAAATGGAATAACTGGAAAAAATAAATTATGATTATTTAATGAATAATTTAATTTTGATAAAATAACACCTGGTTCAACCCAAATTGATTGTTCAGATTTATCATAACTATAAACTTTAATTAATTTTTTCATATCTACAACGATTGCATTATTTGGAACACAACCACCTACAAAATTAGAGCCTCCACCTCGTGGAACTAAATTTATATTATTCTTATTTGAAAAAATAATTAGTCTTCTTAATTGACTGATAGTTTCTGGAAAAACAACAAATTTTGCATTACCATCTTTAAAGAAAATATCTTGTGAGTATGCTAGTAATAATTCAGGATCTGAAACATAATTATCTTCACCATAAATTTTATCTAAAAATTCTTTAGCCATATTATATTTTTCTGTATCCATTTTATAACTTCTTAAAGAAGACCTCACTTAATTCATATACTTTGATATTTTCTGGTGCATTTTTCTTTAAATGATAATACATCATTGGACAAGAAACAACTAAATTTTCAGTTTTTACATACTTGAATAATTTTTTAACAAGTTTACTTGCGATATCAGGATTTGATAAGAATAGGCCTCCATCAATACCAGATGAAAAATAATTATTATCAGGCTTAACTAATTCTTTTACTTCGAGACCTAAAGCTCTTAAAATATCTCTTGGTTTTTCTGTTAAATTTAATTTAATTAAATCTAAAGAATCAATATAAGTCACTTGACCTTCTTGAAAATTATCTAATTGTTCAATATTTTCAAATAATACATCAATAACATGTGATGATTCAATTCCATACTCATTATTGAAATAAAAAATATCATATGGTGAATTTGAAATTATTCTTTTTACGTTATTAGAATTAATAATTTTTAAATTATCAGTCTTTAAATCTTCACTCAAAGTTTTATAACCTAATTCAAATGGAATTCTACCTGAATTAAATCTTTCTGAAAGAACAATAAAGTCTTCCTTCAAAATATCTAATAATTTAATATAGTTTTCACTAATTTTAGTTAATTTAAATTTAGTAAAATCATCCTGATAATACAAAGTATTACCAGAAACGAGTTTTTTGAAAGATTTTAATAAACTCATTTTTTAATTATGACATTGAAACATTGTCAGCTTTTGATGAAGATACACTTCTAGATTTCTCAAAAGTTTTTGATGATTCCCAAACTTTCATAATCATTGATTGTAATGCTGAAGAGAAAAACTCAGTATTTACCCATACAGCAGAATCGAATTTGGAATGAATATTTTGATCATCCATAATCATAAAAGTTAATTCTTTACCATCAATTACAATGAATCTACCTTTGATATTATCAGACATTTTAATTTCTGCATAATCACCTAAAATAGATAATTGTTCTTCAATATTCTCAGAATCAGGAACTAATAATTGAATTTTAACAGCTTTTTTCTGTGCTTTGGAAAATGATTTTCTTAACACATCGATATCACGTCTTACATGTTCTTTAGTTAAAACAAGTAAAACAGTACTTTCTGCATTTTTGATTGATGAAATAATATGATTATTAATATTTGTTCGACCTTTGATATTACTAGTTAAATCACTACTATCAACAGTTTCAATACCTTGAGTATGTAAGAATTTTAATTCTTCGAATGCTGGACTTTCTTTAACACTTTCAACAAGTTGTTCTTGAACTACAGCTTCACTATGAATTTTTCTTTTTACTCTCTCTAAAACTTCAGAAGGTTTAACAGCAACGTACTTAATCGGTTTACCAATTTTAACCATGATAAAACCTTTTCTCTCTAATGATTCTAATACATCATAGCTTCGTGATCTTGGAACATTTGCTAAGTCAGATAATTCGCCTGCAGTTGCAACGCCTTTAGAAAGTAATGCCATCCATAATTTGGATTCGTAAGTATTTAAGCCGAACGCTTTTAGTTTGTTTATTAATTCATCTTTAACAATCATTATGATAACCCCGATTTATAATCTTTAATTCTTATTATTTAGAGAAGGAAATAAGTATATTTAAAGATTTGTATTTTTTATTATTGTTGAGTGACAATAAAATTAAAGTTATTAAACATTGTTTATAAACGTGATGTTTATCAAGAATAGACGCTAAACTCATAAAATTATTAAATTTAGAATAATAAAGGAGTTAAATATACTTCAAAGATTGCTGCAAGAATTATTAGTATAATTGAAATTATGATTAATTCTATAGAATCAATGGCAATTTTCTTAAATTTCTTAGTTTTATAATGATGTTTGATAGTTGCAATAGAAATAATTCCACCAGCAAGTCCAATTGTAAAATAAGCACTAATTTCTAAAATACCATGGAAAAAAAATTTTATAAAAGAGTGTAAAATTACCCTAATTGTAAGAAATACTCTATCAATACCTGATAATGCATATGTTTTAACTAAACTATTTTTAATCATAATACCCATTGCAGTTCCGATTATTGATGCATTCCAAGTTAAAATAAATACTGCTCCTAATCCAAATAAGAACGAGAATAGTAAGCAAAAGAATAATACCATTAAATTATTTAATAAAATTGTAATAAAATTACTTAATCCGTTTGTAACATATCCAGTTATATTATTAGCTAAGAAATCTAATTTTGCATCTGGATTTATTGATAAATATGTTTCAATTTGTGCACGATAAACATCTTGAACTAAAAAATTATCAAATACTAAAAACCAAAATGCAAATGCTAATGTTATTCCTAAAAATAAGAAAATAAATTTCATTAAAGTTTTTGAATGTTTCTTTAAAATTTCTTTTTCAGAATTTAATTTTAAATCTTCCTCTTCTTCATGTTTTATTGAAAAATAAATATAAGGAGCGATAGAAATAACTGTTAAAAATATCATCAACATTGATGCTTCATTTCTAAATGTAAAAACACTCAATAGAATAGATATAGAAGTATAAACTAATCCTATTATAAAAAATAGGAAAATATTTTTATTAATTTTTTTAGGATTAAAGAAAAAATCTAATATCATAATATAATTTAACTAACTCTATATATAAAAATTTATAACTATTGTATAGAAATAATGAAAATAAAATTAAAGATAAAAAAAATTAAATTTTGGATCTAATTGTATTCTGAGCTCCACATGCTAAACATTTTAAGGAAGAAATTCCTGCTTTTTTAGTAACTTTAGTATCTGGTTTACCACATTCTTTACAAATAACGAATGAGTCTGCATATTTTTGAATTGCACCATTTACTTCAGCTGAGGATACTTTTCGGCCAAAAATAAGTTGATTATTAGTTATTGAGCCTGGAGTTGCAAGTTCTCTTAAAATAAATTTTAATACGTGATCACCATCTCTTTCTAAAGTTTTAGTAATATCTAAGAAATTAGAAATGATAGTTTTTGAACCCTGAATATGACCTTTTACTTTAGGAATGTTAAATCTTTCACCTAACTCTTTTACTTCAGGTAATTGAGCAATTCCTCTATTCAATAAGTCTTCGTAATTCATAAAACTAAAAAAATAGCAATTACTTTATAAATATATCTTTAATTTTAGATATTAAAGCTCAAATGATTCTTTAACATCTTTATTATGCATTCCAATTGTTAGAAATAAAGCAGCTAAATCATGATAATATCTCATATCACTTGGAGATTTTGCAAATGAACAAATATTTGTTTTAAATTTAAATTTTCTTGCTAATCTAATATTTTGGAACATTCTTCCTAAAATGTAAAATGAACTTTTAGTATACAGAATAAGACTAAATGAAAAACCAACACTAATTTTTCTTTTAACTAATAATTTAGAAGTTACTTGATTTAATCCTGAATTTTTATGATGAATGAAATCTCTTTTTTGAAATGATAAATTATAAATCATAAATGGAGGATTTCTATCTTCAATAATTTTCCTTACTTGTTCAGGAGTTTGTTCTTTAGAATTATAAAATATAACTCTAGTTAATTTTCTTGCTTTTTGATAATCTCTATAATCTGAAGAAATACCTAATGATAATTTTATATCATATTTTTTATTAAGATCTTTAACTTGAGAATTTAATTTATTGTAATCAATTTTATTATGGTATTTGTATATTAAATATAATTGAGTATAACCTAACTTAATTGCGTTATTAATGAATTCATCTTCATTATTATTTGGAAATACAAAATCAACAACCATATTTATCATCTATTCTTTTGAAAGTTTAATTAAATTATATTTTTCAAGAGTTTTACATGTATTACATAAATCATGTCTAGCAGGATATCCGCACCCCTTACATAATTGTATTTCAGACTCAGATTTAAATTCTTCTCTTAAATTAGGTAATATATCCATAAAATTAGTAATAATATTTAATTTCATACCTCTTTTTGCAGATTCTTTTTTATTGATATATTCTCTTAAAAAACTTCTGTAAGAACTATTTGAATATGGACATTCTACAAATGTATCTTTAAATCCTTTAACAAAAGAATAAATTTTTACATCTTTTTCAGAATTGAAATATAATGGTTTAATTCTTGATGTGAATTTTACAGACTCATTAAGACCAGTTCTAGGGCCAAGTCTTGCAGCAAGTTCTACATTACCACGTAAAATATTCATCATAACAGATTGAACTTCATCATCTAAATTATGACCAGTTACGATAACATCATATTTACTAGAATACTTGTTCATTAAGAATCGTCTTAAGATTCCACAAAAAGTACAAGGATTAACAGAAGGATTTTCAGCAATTACTTTATCAAGTGTTTTACCAAATTCTTCCTTAAATGAAACTTTTAATAGATTAATTTTATGTTCGTTACAAAATCTTACAAGATCATTATAACTATACTCTCTATAATCTTTAATACCTTCATCAATAATTAATGCATCAACATTTTTATGATATTTTTTTACTAAGTAAAGTGCAGTTAAAGAATCTTTACCACCAGAAGCAGCAACTAAAACTTTATCAGTATCTTTAATTAGATGATGGTCTTTAATAGTTTCAAAAACTTTAGTTTCAAAATTTTCAACGAAGTGTTCTTTACAAAAACCTTCTTCTACTATTGCCTTATTATCACATTTGATACATTTCATTATATCAGAAAAATCTTAATTACTTTATAAAACAATTCTTTTTTATACTCATAAACCCAAAGTTTTTAATTAATAAAATTATATATATATTCATGAAGGGGAAAACTGCTATAATATATTATTCATTTGAAGGGAATACTAGATTTGCCGCGAATATAATTGCTAAACTTACTGGTGGAGATTTAATAGAACTTGAACCTGAAAAGAAAATTAAAAAAAATCCTATGAAGTATTTATGGGGTGGAATGCAAGTTATTCTTAATAAACAACCTGAATTAAAAGAATTTGATTTTAATTTAGATGATTATGATCATATTATTATTGGAAGTCCTATTTGGGCAGGAACTTTTGCTCCGCCATTTAATACTTTTTTTAATAAATATAAATTTGTTGATAAACAAATATCTTTATTTTGTTGCTACGCAGGAACTGAAGGTAGATATTTTAAACATATTAGAAAAATTTTTCCTAGTAATAAATTTAATGCGGATTTAGGTTTACTTGAACCATTACAACATATTCAAAAATCTGAACGTGAAATTAAAAAATGGATTATTAATATTAAAAATAATAATAAATAAATTACTTATTACTTTTTTATTCTCTATAAATTATATTTTTTATATTAGGTAACTATATAAGTGAGTTTACCATAACACTATAGATTAAGGATATTTATTCTAAAATAAATGTCTTTTTATGGGGTGTTGTGTACGGAAAATTATATTACAAATGTTGAATTTAATACTTTACCAGGTCAAAATTTAGGAGCTCTAACAGCTATAGGGAGATATTTACATCAACATAAAATTCCTGGATTTATTTCTAATATTATAATAAGTAATAATTTATATTCATTTTCTTGCGATAATAAAGGTAAATGTAATACATATTGTACGACAGATAATTTAAATTTAATGTGTGATAATTTTGATTTTAAAGCAGAAATTAATGTTGGTCCGCTTGAAGATATACTAAATGAACAAGGAATTACTTTATTTGATTATGAGTATTTAGATGCTGAATTTGAAAGATTAGAAAATTCAATTAATGATTATAGAAAATCTAAATTTAGAAATAAAAAATCTAAAATTGAAATAGTTAAAAATACTAATTACAAAAATGAAGAAGATTTTTTATCCGCCTGAAATTACGGATAAAATATCTATTTTTTCATCTCCTTTTAATTCATCTGATAAAAGTGAGATTTCATTATTAACAGAAACAATTACATCTTCTGAAACAATTTCTAATTTATTTAATAATTCTAAAACAGTTCCTGAAAAATCAATTTCTTTAGTACTACTATCCTTTTCAATAAATACTTTCATTTTAACCTCTTTATAATTTTATTATATTATAATTAATAAATATAATATTTTATTAAATGTTTTTTAATTCAATTAATTTATTTTTGATTTCATCATTAGTCCATAATATAATTGGATCTAATTGTACATAATCTGATTTTAATTCTTTAAAATTGTCAATTGTATAACCAGTACTTAATCCTTTAGGACTATACTCATCATATTTATTTAATTCTGATAAATCCTTAATAATCTTAGGAAATAATTGTACTGATGAAAATTTTTCAATTAAACTAATATCTTTATCTTCATACATAACAGGAATTACATAACATCCTCTTTTCATAAATAAAATTGATGCAAGAATAGAATCATCATTTTCAATTAAAGCAAAAATAGTACCTTCAATACCTACTGGTAAACCACCTAAACATTGAATTTTTTCATCAGTAATATATGCATATTCATTAATAATTTCTATATGAACTTTGTAATCAAAACCTTTCAATTTAACGCTTTGATCAATGTGAGCTTTAATATGACCACCAATTTCTCTTTCAATTTCCATTGATGTTTTAGGAAAAGATTTATTTATTCTTTGACAAGTAACTCTAAATGTTTTTGCATCTTTAGAATTATTTAATTTATCAATAAAATATTGAGTATTTTCTTTGATTATTTCCATATCTGCTTTAACTCTTAAGCATCTACTATATGAAGAAATACCAAAAACTGGTTTTAAATTAATATCACCCTCAGTTTCAATCAATATTCTACCTTTAGGTCTAGAAACTTTTTCAAACTCAACATTATTATTTTTAAGATGAATCTGAATATTTTTAACTAATTGATTTTCAAAATGAATTCTATTATTACCTTTAAGTGCAATTTCAGAATATCTGATAGTGTATGAATTATAATTTTCCATTTTAATAAAATAAAAAAATTATAGATTTATTAAAAATCTATTTATTTTCGAATTCTTTAATTCCATTTTCCATAGCTTCAGTTGCTAAAATAGAACAATGGACTTTTTCAGGAGGTAAACCACCTACGTAATCAATTATATCTTGTTTAGTAATACTTTCAGCTTCACCAAGAGTTTTACCTTCTGCAAGTCTACAAATTACTTCAGATGTTCCAATTGCAGCACCACAACCCATTGTTTTGAATTTTACTGCTTCAACTTTTCTATCTCTTAATTCTTTAGAAGAATCATCTTCTAATTTCATATAGATCCACATTACATCACCACAAACAGGATTTCCTGCTTTTCCAATGATTTCTGCATTTTCTATTTCTCCAACATGATTTCCACTTTGGAATGCTTCGATTAATTTATCAGTATACATGAACATCACCTTATTTATTTTTAACCATAGGACTAATATTTCTTAATTGTTCTACAACTTCTCTTACTTTTTCAATAGTGTAATCAATTTCTTCAATAGTAGTATATTTACTTAAACTTAGTCTTAAACTACCATGAGCTTGTTCTGGTTTTAATCCAGTTGCAAGTAGGACATGACTTGAAGTTAATGATTTTGATGAACAAGCACTTCCAGTTGAAATTCTAATTCCTTTAAAATCTAAATTTAATAAAATTGATTCACCTTCAATATGCATAAAACTAATATGTGCATTATTTGGTAATCTTTCAGTAGGATGACCATTTAGCCATACTTCAGTTTTATCTTCAACAATTTCAAGTAAACCTTTAATTAATTTATTACGTAAATCTTTCATACGTTCTAAATCATCACAAGTTACTAAATCAACAGCTTTTGCAAATCCAATAACACCTTCAACATTTTCAGTTCCAGGTCTTTTTCTGAATTCATGTGCACCGCCATTAAATAATTTATCAAGTTTTACACCTTTTCTTAAGAATAATGCACCAACACCTTTTGGTCCGTGAATTTTATGAGATGAAAATGAAGCTGCATCAATATATTGTTCTTTAACATCAATTGGAACTTTTGTAAAAGATTGAACTGCATCAGTATGAAATAATACATCATTATCTCTACATAATTTCCCAATTTTTTCAATATCTTGAATAGTACCAATTTCGTTATTAGCATGCATAATACTTACTAAAATTGTTTTTTCTGTAATTAATGATTCTAATTCATCTAATTTAATCAGACCATATTTATCTACATTAACATATGAAACTTCAAAACCTTCCTTTTGTAATGCTTTAAATGTATTCATAATACCAGGATGTTCAATTGTTGATGTAATAATATGATTACCTTTTTCTTTATTTGCTCTAGCAATTCCTTTAACTGCTAAATTATCAGATTCAGTTCCACCTGATGTAAAAATAATTTCATCAGATTCAGCATTAATTTTATTAGCGATTAATTGTCTTTTTTCTTCTAAAATTTTTCTAGCATTTCTACCATCAGTGTGTAATGATGAAGCATTTCCAACATTATTTAGAGAATATTCATACATCTCATCTAAAACTTCTTTTGCAATTCGTGTTGTTGCAGCATTATCTAAGTATACTTTTTTTAATTCAGACATTTAATCACCTAATACAATATTATCATTAAAACAAACATCACAACCATTTGGAAGATCACTAAATTTTTTATGAATCATACAAATATTTCTCTTAGTTGAAAATAAATTAACTAATTTTTGAATTTCCATATTTAATATAATGGAATTATCAATTACCTTTTTAGCAGATAATTCTATTTCTTCTTTAAGTTCAATACTAATTTCAATATTATTAGCTCTCTTTGAACTCAAATATTGTGAAACAGCTGATTCAGTTAGATTTAGAAATTTTGCAATTTCTTTTTGTTTATACCCTAATTTTTTTAGAGTTAAACTATACTCTTTTCTAATAAGAGGTAAAATATATCTAACTTCAACTTCTTGTTTTGTTAAAAACATAAAACTTAACAATTGTTAATTATTTTAAAAAGGTTTGTTTAAATGAAGGATAATAATTCAAAATTATAGTTTTTTATATATAATATAATATAGTAAAAAAATATCTAAAAATAAAATTCTTAATAATTATCTAAATTTACAATTATAATAAACTGAATAATAATTTATTTATTTATATATCCTTAATTTGATTTTATAGTCTTTATAAGGATTTATAAAGAGTTTATAAAGAGTTTATAAAGAAAATTGGTTAAAAAAAGGAAGTATTTATAAATAAAACCCAATTTGTTTAGATTATTAATTAAGGGGGACTAAATTAAAATGACTACTAAAACTAATATTGAAGTTGTAAATATCGTTGTTTCTACTTCATTAGAACACGACATTCCATTAGAGAAAATGGCGGCTACATTATCAAATACTGAATACAATCCTGAACAATTTCCTGGATTAGTTATCAGAATTAAAGATCCAAAAACTTCTGCTTTAATTTTCAGCTCAGGTAAAGTTGTATGTACTGGAGCAAGAACTTTAGATAATGTTGAATTATCAATTCAGAAAATTATCAAAAGCTTAGAAAAAATTGGTATTAAAATTACTGTTAAACCTGAAATTACAATTCAGAATATTGTAGCATCTGGTGCAGTTGGTATGGATTTAAATCTTAATACTTTAGCTTTAAAGTTAGAAAATACTGAATATGAACCAGAACAATTCCCTGGTCTTGTATACAAATTAGATGAAGCAAAAGCTACTTTCTTATTATTTAGTAACGGTAAAATTGTATGTACTGGTACTAAAAGTGAAGATCAAGTACACTTAGCTTTGAAAATGCTAGTTGAAAAATTAGAAGCTTTAAAACTTTAATACTGAAATCTTTATGATTTCTTTTTTTCTTACTTTTATTCTGAATTATTATAACTCAATTTACAACATCAAGATTTATATATATAATCATTCTTCATTTAATTAGTGGGGGATAAAATGTTGGAATTTTTTCGATATTTTGTTATTAATATTATTAAAAACGATTATTTTGTACTTATTTAATCTATAATTAATATTTTAAGCAAACCTACTAATTTTATAAATAAAATATAATTCCTTTAAATAAAATGGCTAGTGAATCTGTAAAAAAGAAAAGTGAATTTCCTCTTGTTGAAGAGATGAATAAAGCTGAACAGATGAAGCGATTTCAAGATTTATTTGAAACTATTTATTTATCAAGATTAAATGATCAAATTAGTAAAGGTAAAAATTTTTTATTTGTTGATTTTTCTGATTTAATGAAGTTCGATCCAGAACTTGCATCAAATGTTTTAGATTTTCCAAAAGATGGTATTAAAGCTGCAGAAATTGCTATTGCAAATATTGATTTACCTACTCAAGCTGAAATTGATAAGAGTTTTAGAATTAGATTTTTCAATTTACCACCAACTCAACATATTCAAATTAAAAATATTAGAAGTGAACATTTAGATAGATTTGTTGAAATTCAAGGTATTGTAAGACAAAAATCTGATGTAAGACCTATTGCTACAACTGCTGTTTTTGAATGTCCATCATGTGGTCATGAAATTACTGTTATGCAATTTGAAGAAAAATTTGCAGAACCTAAAATGTGTGGTTGTGGAAGAAAAGGTAAATTTTTATTAGTACAAAAAAATCTTGTAGATGCACAAAGATTAGTATTAGAAGAAGCTCCTGATAATTTAGATGGTGGTGAACAGCCAAAAAGAATGAATATTATTCTTAAAGAAGATTTAGTTTCTCCATTAAGTGAAAGACAAACAAATCCTGGTTCAAGAGTTATTATTACTGGAATGATTAAAGAAGTTCCAATCACATTAAGATCTGGTGGTCAATCAACTAGTTTCGATATTGTTATTGAAGGTAATTATATTGAAGGAAATGATGAAGACTTTGATCAATTAGTTATTTCTCCAGAAGAACAAGAAGCTATTAATAATTTAAGTCAAGATAAAGAATTAATGGACAAAATGGTTCAATCTGTTGCACCATCTATTTATGGACATGAACTTGTAAAAGAAGCATGTGTTTTCCAAATGCTTGGAGGAGTTCAAAAGAAAAGAGATGACGGTAACACTTCTCGTGGAGATATTCATATTCTACTTATTGGAGATCCTGGTTCAGGTAAATCTCAATTATTAAAAAGAATGGCAACTATTGCCCCTAAAGCAAGATTTGTATCTGGTAAAGGTGCATCAGGAGCAGGTTTAACAGCTTCAGTTGTAAAAGATGAATTCTTAAAAGGTTGGAGTTTAGAAGCAGGTGCATTAGTTCTTGCAAATAAAGGTCAATGTATGATTGATGAGATGGATAAGATGACTGTTGAAGATCAAAGTGCGATGCACGAGGCTTTAGAACAGCAAACAGTTACTATTGCAAAAGCAAATATTAACGCAACTCTTAGATGTCAAACAACAGTTTTAGCTGCTGCGAATCCTAAATTAGGAAGATTCGATCCATTTGAAATTTTAGCTAAACAAATTAACATGCCACCAGCACTTATTAGTAGGTTTGATCTAATTTTTCCATTTAGAGATAAACCTAATCAAACTTACGATTCAAAACTTGCTAAATTTATTTTAAATCTTCATAGAAATTCTATTGAAAAAAAGAATGTTCCAATTGATACTGAATTATTAAGAAAATATATTGCATTCTCAAAACAAAATTGTAAACCAGTATTAAGTCAAGAAGCAATTGATGAAATTCATAATTATTATTTAACTATGAGAAGTTCAGGTTCAGAAGAAGAAGGTGTAAAAGCTATTCCTATTACAGCAAGACAACTTGAAGCACTTATTAGACTTGCAGAAGCATCTGCTAAATTAAGATTAAAAGAACAAGTAGAAAGTGAGGATGCTAAAAAATCTATTGAACTTGTTAACTATTGTTTAACACAAGTTGGTATGGATCCTAAAACTGGTAAAATTGATATTGATTTAATTTCAACTGGTATTTCTACTTCAGCAAGATCAGGTATTTCAAGCGTTAAAAATGTAATTTCAGATCTTGAAAAAACTTTAGGTAAATCAATTCCAATTGAAGAAATTCTTGAATTAGGAAAAGCTAAAGGTTTAGATGAAGATACAATTATGGATGCTATTGAAAAATTAAAGAGATCCGGTGATATCTTCGAACCAAGAAGAGGATTTATTAGTAAATTATAATTTTCATACTTTTTATATTATTTAATTATATTTTTCGGGGGAAAAATGGAAGACAGTACTACTAATACAACTGAAACTAAAAAAGGACAAGTTTATCAAGCTCGATCTGTTGCTAAATTAATTAATTTATCATCATTAAAAGAAGGTATTTTTGTACAAGGTCAAGGATATGATCCTAGTTATGTAGATACTGAATTTGGTAAAATTTCTAGAATAAATTTAATTGGTATTGTTATATCAAAATCAGTTATTGATAATTTAATTGAAGTTGATGATGGTACTAATAGAATTAAAGTTCGAAAAAGTAGTTTAAATAATGATAATGACTATATTGACTTGAATGGATTAAACTTAGGTACAATTGTAAATATAATTGGAAAAGTGAGACAATATAATCAAGAATTCTTAATTATTCCTGAAATTGTTAAAAAGATTACAGAACCAAAATGGATGGAAGTTAGAAAAATTGAAATTAGTAAATTAACCGTTATTAAGAAAATTGAAAAAACTGATTATGTTGAATCAATTGAAATTAAAACTAATGATGAAGAAAATACTAATTTAGAATTAAATAATATTGAAGTTTCTGAAGATTTAGAAGAAACTAAAAGTACAGATGGTTCAATTAACGAACAAATTATTAACCATATTAGAGATTTAGATGATGGAAATGGTGCTAATATTGATGAAATTGTTACTAAGATTAATCATGAAAATGCAAATGAATTAATTACTAAATTACTTGAACATGGAGAAATCTTTGAGATAAGACCTGGAAAAATAAAAGTACTTGAATAAAACTTATTTTTTATAATATATTTCTTAACATTACCTTTTCTTTTATTATTATATAATAGTTATTTCCAAAGGAAATATAGGGGTTGTGTTTTTTAGGGTTTTTACCCCACACCTTTATTTCTTATGGAACTATTTTTGAAAGATTTGGCTGTTCTTTTTCATTTTTTTAATATTAAGCTCTAAAATTCAAGAATTTTTCTGAAACGTCTTTTTATTTTCATTTTTATTTATTTTCAATATTGAAAACAATTAATCTCTATTATTATTATTATTATTATTATTATTATTATTATTATTATTATTATTATTATTATTAGAAAGAAAGAGAAAGAAGAGGTGAAGTAAAAAAAGAAAAGCAAGAAATTGAAACTAGAACAAAGAAAGGAAAGAAGAAAGAAAAGAGAAAATGAAAGAAAGCAAAATAAAACTAAAGAAAGTAATGAATGTTGAAAGGAATAGAAATAATGATTTTTAAGATATATTTTTTTAAAATAATTTAAAGTGATTTTTTCTTTAATAGAAGAGGAATAAAGAATTTATTTATTTATTTTAATATTAAAGTGGAATTAAACTAAAATTAAACCTATTCTAAGAACTTTTATTGTTTTTTTAATACTTATTTACTTTTTTTATTTAATATTTGATTAGAATTAGTATATTTAGTTTATTTGAAAATACTATATTATATTTTTTTACTACTTATTTTACTACTTTTTATTTTATTATTATTAATTTTTTTGAAGTATATTTATTATTTTTAGAAAATTTATGATATTATCTATTTAATTACTAATTATCTTCATTTATTTCAAATATAACTTTATTTTATTACTATTATATCAAAATAGTATTAATTTGTCCCTCTATAATGATTTTGATAACATAACCCACATTTTTTATTGAAAAAGTTCCAAACGAAATAAAGGGGTGGGTTAAAAATAGAAATGTTTATATACCTAGATTTCTTCTGGAATTTTTAGGGGATGGTAATTAATGGATAAAGACATTTTATCAGAGTATTTTGAGAATTATATTGAAACTGAAACTTTTTTTAAAAATCGGAAAGTATTGCAAGCTTCTTACATGCCAGATACTATTATACATAGAGATGGTGAAATTAAAACTATTGCAGGGATTTTAGCTCCAGCACTAAAAAATGATCTTCCTTCTAATTTATTTATTTATGGTAAAACAGGAACTGGAAAGACATTAACTGTTAAAAGAGTTACAACTCAAATGGAAAATATTGCTAAAAAGAAAAAAATTCCATTAAAAGCAATTTATATTAATTGTAAATTAAGAAATGTAGCTGATACTGAATATCGTCTTATTGCAGAGATTGCTAAAGAATTAAAAGAAGATATTAAAGAAAATTTATCTGAAGAAGAAGAAAAAGAATTAAAGATTCACAAGACTGGTGTCGCAACAACTGAAATTTATGATATTTTTAAGAATGTTGCAGAACGTAATGGTAAAACTATTTTATTAATTCTAGATGAAATTGATGAATTAGTTAAAAAAATAGGTGATGAAATTCTTTATAATTTAACTAGATTAAATGCAGACTTATCAAATTCACAATTTTCAATTATTGGTATTTCAAATAATTTAACTTTTGCAGAAACATTAGAACCAAGAGTTAAAAGTTCATTAGGTGAAGAAGATTTAATTTTTCCACCTTATAATGCATTACAAATTCAACAAATTCTAAAAGAAAGATCAAGTCTTGCTTTTACTGAAGAAAGTGTTCAAATTGGTGTTGTTGAAAAATGTTCAGCATACGCAGCTAGGGATCATGGTGATGCAAGACGAGCACTTGATTTATTAAGAGTTGCTGCTGAAGTTGCAGAACGAGAAGGTTCTGAAAAAGTAATGATTAAACATATTGATGTTGCAGAAACTAAAATTGAAAGAGATAAAGTTATGGATATTGTAAAATCACAACCTAAACAATTTCAAGCTACACTTTATTCAATCCTTACTGTAACAAACAAAGATAATTCATTTTTTACAGGAGATGTTTATGAAACATATAAAAAAGTAACAACTTTATGTGGATTAAGACCTCTAACTCAAAGAAGAATTTCTGATATTATTGTAGAATTTGATACTTTAGGATTAATTAATGCTCAAGTAATGTCTAAAGGTAGATATGGTAGAACTAGAAGAATTAGTTTATCATTACCATCAACTATCGGACCAAGAATTCAGAAAATATTAGAAGAAAGTTTAGGGATGTAAATTGGAAGAACAACTTAAGAAAGAAATTATTAATGATTTAATTTCAGGAGGAGTATTAGTTGATGAAGATATTATTAGTAGACTTGATTCTATTAAAGATATTAAAATTTTAAATCAATTAAAGGAAAACTCTTCACTAATTTTAGATAATGACTTTCTTTCTATTATAGAATCTGAAGAAAAATTAAACAAAGAAACTTCTAATAATAATATTTCTAAAGATATTAATGATTCTGAAAATATTTTTAAAAGTAATTCTGAATATCATGAATCAACTGTAATTACTTCACATGGTAATAATATTGAAATTAAAAATAAAGATTCGTTAGAAACTGAAAAAACTTTTATTAATAATAATGGTAATGAATCAAAATCATCTGATTATAAAGATTATACTGAAAAAAATGAACAAGTATCTTCTAATAATCAAGAAAATAAAGAATTAAAAAATAATAGTACTTCTGATAATAATAATGCTGTATCGTTAGATAGTTTAGATAATTTAGAAGATCTAAGTGATAAAGATGAAGAAGTTTATGATCGTAAAATTAATATTGTTATGAATTATGAAGCATCTCCTAAAAAAAGATCATATAAAGATTTTGTATCTTATTTTAATATTAGGTATAAAAATTTAACAAAATTATTAAGAGGTCGTCAAGAATTAAATAATATTGTTGCAATTAATAGATTAAGTAAAAAAGCTGAACGTGAATCAGTTGCAGCAATTGGTATGATTTCTGAAGTTCGTGAAACTACTAATGGTCATATTATGTTTACATTAGAGGATGATACTGGATTTATGAAAGTATTAATTTCTGCTAATTCACAAAATAAAGAATTAATTAAAGCTTCTAAATCATTAACTGTTGATGAAGTTATTGGTATTACAGGAACTATGGGTAGAAATATTATTTTTGCAAATAGTATTATTTTTCCAGATGTTCCATTAAGTAAAGAATTAAAAAAATCACCTGTAGATGATTATGCTATTTTTATTGGTGATATTCATTTTGGATCTAAATATTTTTTAGAAAAAGAATTTAATAAATTTTTAAAATGGGTAAATGGTGAACTTGGAAATCAAGCTCAACGAGATCTTACTAAAAAAATTAAATATATGTTTATTAGTGGAGATTTAGTAGAAGGTATTGGTATTTATCCTAATCAAGAAAATGATTTAACAGAACCTGATATTTACAAACAATATGAAATGTTTTCTGATTTTATTAAGAAAATTCCTAAAAGAATTAGTATTGTAGTTTGTCCTGGAAATCACGATGCTGATAGAATTGCTGAACCTCAACCAGCACTTGATAAAAAGTTTTATCCTGATATTGCAGATAGAGAAAATCTATTTATGGTTAGTAGTCCATCAATAATTAATTTTGGAGCTACAGATTCTTTTTCAGGATTTGATTTATTATTATATCATGGATATAGTTTTCCTTATTATACTGATAATATTAAAGAAATTAGAGATGAAGGTGGAATGGAAAGAATTGATCTTGTAATGAGATATTTATTACAAAGAAGACATTTAGCACCATCACATGGTTCAACTCTTTATGTTCCTGAAACACAAAAAGATTATTTAACAATCAATAAAGTACCTGATTTTTTCGTAACTGGTCATATTCATAGAGCAACTTGTTCTATGTATAGAAATGTAAGTTTACTTAATACTTCAACTTGGGTTGGAATGACTGATTACCAAGAAAAAATGGGTTTAAAACCACAACCAGCAAAAGTTATTATTTGTAATCTTCAAACAAGAGCAATGAAAATGCTTAATTTTGAATTAAAAAAAGAACAAGATAAAACTGATGCTAAAGAAGATCAATAAAAATACAAAAAATGGCTAATGAAGAACCAATAACTGCAAGTCCAGAAATGGAAGAATATTTTGAATGGTTAGATTCTAGAGCAATCAATGAAAAAAAAATTGCTGATGTTGCTCGAGAAAAAGGATATGATCCTGAACCATTTGTAGAAATTCAATTAGCTAAAAATATGGCGGAAAGAGTAGTAGGTTTAATTTCAACTCTTGCTCCACAAATTGTAGGTTCTGGAACTGTAGAGCGAATTATTGAACTTGAAGAAGAGTATGGTGCTCAAGATTGGAGAGTAGCATTTAAAATTGCTGAAGAAATTGCAAAAGAAAAATTTTGTAAATTTGAATCTAAAAAATTAGCAATGGAAATTGGAGTTAGAATGGGATTCGCTTATGTAACAGTAGGTGTAGTATCAAGTCCATTAGAAGGTCTAACTGAAATTATTATTAAAAAGAGAAATGATAATGGAAAAGAATATTTTTGTTTAAATTTCTCAGGTCCTATTAGAAATGCTGGTGGTACTGCAGCTTCAGTTGCAGTATTAATTGCTGATTATGTAAGAAAAAAGATGGGTTACGCAAAATGGGATCCAACTGAAAATGAAATTAAAAGAACTTATACTGAAGTTTTTGATTATCATGAAAAAGTTACTAATCTTCAATATAAACCAAGTAAAACTGAATTAGAATTTCTTGTAAAAAATATGCCATTAGAAATAGGTGGTGATCCAACAGATGAATATGATGTTTCTAATTTTAAAGATTTACCTAGAACTAAAGGTAATAGATTAAGAGGAGGAATGTGTTTAATTTATTCAAGTTGTATTCCATTAAAATCTCCTAAACTTTGGAAAAAAGTTAGTAAATGGGGACATGATATGGATATGGATCAATGGGATTTCTTAGATGAGTTTGTAAAACTTCAAAAAGAAATAAAATCCAAAGGTAAGAAAGCAAGTTCAGATTCTGGTGAAAAGAAAAAGGAAAATGAACCAAAAGTTAAACCTGATTTTACATTTATTGCAGACCTAGTTGCAGGTAGACCTGTATTTGGTCATCCATTAAAAGGTTTCAGATTAAGATATGGTAGAAGTCGATTAAGTGGATATTCTGCTGCAGGATACAATCCATCTGGAATGCATATTATGAATGATTTTATTGCAACAGCAACTCAATTAAAGGTTGAAAGACCTGGTAAAGCTGCTGCATTTACACCATGCGATTCTATTGAAGGTCCATTGGTAAAATTAAATGATGGTTCTGTAATTCAAGTTAATACTGAAGAGCAAGCGATCAAAGTAAAAAATAAAGTTAAGTCTATTATTTACAATGGAGATGTTTTACTTAATTATGGAGATTTCTTTGATCGAGCTCATACATTAGTTCCTCCTGGATATTGTGAAGAATGGTGGGCACTTGAACTTGAGAAAAAAATAGTTGATATGTTTGGTTCATTAGATTATACTAAATTAGGAGAACTTGTAGATATAACATCAGAAACTTTAGAATCATTTATTAAAAATCCATTTACAAGAAAACCATCAGTATATCAAGCATATAAATTATCAGAAAAATTGGATATTCCTTTACATCCTAAATTTACTTTATATTGGAATCAAATTACAAGAGATCAATTATTACAAGTTTTAGATTGGATTTATCATGGTAAACTTGTTAAAGAAAATGATAAAATTGCAAGAATGGTTTTACTTCGTAAAGAAGAAAAAGAAATTCTTGAAATATTAGGTTTAGAACATGAAATTTTAAATAATGAATATGTTGTTATTAGTAAACAATTTGCTTATTTATTTACAAGACTTCTTAGAATTGGCGCAAGAACAATTCAAGATTTAATTAAAGTTATGAAAGAAAATCCAGAGGATAAACCTCTAGATATTATGAATAAATACTGTCCTTTACAACAGCGAGATAAAGCTGGAATTTTTATTGGAGCTCGGATGGGTAGACCTGAAAAAGCTAAACAAAGAAAAATGAAAGGAAGTCCTCATGGATTATTCCCTGTTGGAGAACAAGGCGGTAAATTTAAGAGTTTTCAGAATGCATTAAAGCAAGGATTTGTAGAATCATCATTTCCAATTTACAAATGTACTAAATGTGAAAAAGAGACAATCTATACTGTATGTGAAGATTGTGATGTAAAAACTGAAAGATATTATTTATGTACTGAATGTGGTCCAATTAAAGATTCTGAATGTAAAAATGATCATAAAGATCCTGATAGACAAAGAGTAATGGCTTATTCAAAAAAGAAAATTAAAATTAATGAATTATTTGATAAAGCATTAAAAAAATTAGATACTAGAATTTATCCTGATTTAATCAAAGGTTTATACGAACCTAATAATAGACAAAAAAATATTGAAAATTTAACTAAAACTTTACTTAGATCTAAATATAATTTATTTGTAAATAAAGATGGAACAATTAGATATGATTGTTCTGAAGTACCTATGACTCATTTTACACCTGCAGAAATAGATGCTCCTGTTGAAAGATTAAGAGGAATTGGTTATACTCATGATATTCATGGTAAAGATTTGGTTGATAAAAATCAAGTTATAGAGTTAAAACCTCAAGATATTGTTTTACCATCATGTACAGAAGTTCAAGGTGAAGAACCAGCTGGTGAAGTACTTCTTCGTGCAACTAAATTTATTGATGAATTACTTGTAAAATTATATGGTCAAAAACCTCATTATAATTGTAAAACTACTGATGATTTAATTGGTCAATTACTTATTGGATTAGCACCTCATACTAGTGCAGGTATTTTAACTAGAGTAATTGGTTTTACAAAAACTCAAGGTTTCTTTGCTCATCCTATGATTCATGCAGCAATGAGACGAGATTGTGATGGAGATGAAAGTTGTTTCTTTTTACTAATGGATGCTTTTTTGAATTTCTCTAAAAAATATTTACCTAGTTCAAGAGGTTCAACAATGGATGCATGTTTTGTATTAACTACTAAATTAATTCCTGCAGAAGTTGATGACATGGTATTTAATATGGATATGGCTTGGCAATATCCTTTAGAATTTTATAATGCTTGTACAGAATATAAGAAACCATGGGATGTAAAAATTGAATTATTAAATGATAATTTAGAAACTCCTAAACAGTACGAAGGTTATGGTTTTACTCATCCAACTACTAGTGTTAATTATGGTGTAAAATGTTCTTCATATAAGAGTCTTCCATCAATGGCTGAAAAGCTTGATAGTCAAATGAATTTAGCTGAAAAATTAAGAGCAGTTGATGAACATGATGTTGCAAGATTAGTTGTTGAAAAACACTTTATGAAAGATATGAAAGGTAATCTAAGAAAATTCTCATTACAACAATTTAGATGTGTAAAATGTAATGAAAAAATTAGACGTCCACCTCTAATGGGAAAATGTCCTAGTTGTGGTGGTAAAGTTATTTTTACTATTTCAGAAGGTTCAGCTTGTAAATATTTAGAACCATCAATTAAATTAACTACTGAATATAATGTAGATCCTTACTTAAGACAAACTGTAGAATTATTAAAAGAAAGATTTGAAATGGTTTTTGGAAAAGATAAGGAAAAACAAAGTTCATTAGGTACTTGGTTCGGTTAATTTTATAAATGATTTTCTTTTAAATATTTGTATGAATATTGATTTTTTAGTAATTTTACTAATTTTATTATTATCTGCGTTAGTTTATTATGTTTATAAAAATAAACATTTACTAAAAAAACCTAAAAATTATAATTTATCTAATAAAAATAATTCCAATATTCAAAATAATCAACAATATCAGGTTTCAGACTTAAATAATTTTAATGTAAATTCTAATCAAAATAATAAAAATCCTGTTAATAATACATCTAATAATTCTAATAAATTTAATTTAAATACTTTATTTAAAAGAGCAAATACTAATGTTGGTAAAGGTTCAGATTTACAAAAAAAATTAAAATCTAAAAATAGATTTAGTGAAGATTTAAACAAATATTCTTATGATTTTGGTGAAAAAAGATTAATTGAAAAACTTCATAAAAAATCAAAGAAGAAAATAAATGTATCTGGTAGAATTGATAATTCTGATTTAAAACATTTTAAACAAAGAGCTAAATCACATAGATTTGATGAAAAAATGAATATTATTCTTTCAAATATTGATAATAAGTATGAAGATTATGATTTTCAAAAAACATTTCATAAAACTACTTTATTTAATAAAAAAACAAATTTAGATGAAATTGATAGTTTATTTTCAGAATTCGAATCTCGTATAGATTATAGAGAATTAAAAAAAAATGATAATTAAAAAAATAACTAAAATAATTTTAATATTATTATTAATAATTTCACTTAGTACAGTATTTTATTTTTTTGTAACAGATAGTATTAGTTATCCTGTAGCAAATTATAGATGTGGATCTAATATTAATAGAGGTATTTGTTTAGATGATTATAATTTAAATTCATGTGATTTTGGTTATATTGAAACTTCTACAGATTTATGTGATATTTGCTGCATGCAAACAGGAATAAAATCTGAAGGTTGTAATTCAGAATATCCTATATGTAGAACTAATAATACAGAAATAAAAAATAATTTATTTGATTCAAATAGTAGTTGTTTATCATTAGGTGAATTTGGTAAATGTTATAGATATTAATTAAAAATATTTTCAGATAAATTAAATAATTAATTGCTTTTGAAGATTAAGTCTATAAATACGCTAATTTAGTATAAAATAACTCATAATTCAATAAGATTTAAATAGTATTATTTTCTTATAATTATTAGATTTAAAATATTTTAAGTAGGTTTGATTATCATGAAAAATAAAAAAGCTCAAGGAATGAGTCTTAATATGATCGTTCTTGCTGCAATCGCAGTTACAATTTTAATCGTTATTTTTGTAATGATTAGAAGTTCCGTAGATAAACTAGGAGCATCTGGACAATGTGGAAGTTCCGTAAATAAAGGATTTTGTTTAGAAAATTCAGATTTAAATACATGTGGTTTTGGTTATACTCAAACTCCAACTGATTCATGTACAAGCTGTTGTGTACAATCAGGAATAAAATCACCTCAATGTAATTCTGCATATCCAATTTGTAGAAAAGATAGTGATGGTAAAAAAATAGATAATAATCCAAAAGATCCTAATGGTGGAGATTGTTTCGCATTTGGTGAAAAGGGTAGTTGTTTTATGTATTAAATAGCAATTAATGCTATTTTTTTCTTTTAATTTTTAAAATGTCTAAAAACAAAAAAGCTTCGGTAAGTGAAATTTTAATTCTCATTGTATCTACAGCTATAATATTAACTCTATTTTTAATAGTAAAAGCAACTCAAAATGTTCTCTCTGGCGGCTAATAAAAAAGGTGGATATAAGATACTTGTATCCTTAGTAATGATCGTATTAGTGACAATGTTACTTTTTAATTGGAGCTCTGAAGCTTCTCCTTTAGCTAAAGAAGCAGCTGAAGAATTAATTTGTAAGGAAGCTGTTATTGGACAAAATGTTATCAATACTGAAACTGACTTAGTTAAACATTTTGTAAATGCTGTTAATTTATTCTGTAAAACTTATGAAAGATCAGTTCCTAATAGATTTACTGAAAAAAATAAAATAGGAACTATGGAATCTGTTGCAGACTTATCTGCTAAAGCTTGGGAAATATTTGCAGAAGGTTTAGTCTATGATAAATTTGTTAAAGATTCAAATGATCGTATGTGTTATACTTTGTTTAAATTTAAAATTGATGAAAATGATATTAAAACATTTCCACCAGGTTATAAAGATTCTAAAGAAGGTGGTAAATTAAAGCCAATGTTTACTGGTTATGAATTGGATCTTTACATGAATTTAATGAATTATAAAGTTAAACCATTAAAAAGAGAAATTTGTGGTAATGGCAAAGATGATGATTTAAATGGTGAAATTGATGATGATTTAATTTGTGGTCAAAAAGATATTAATTTTAAAAGTCCTTGTTTTCAAAATGGTGGAATGTGTATGACTAAATGTAATTTTTATGAAATGGATCATTCCGTTCAATCTGATTATACAAATAAAGGTATATCAGGAGATGAAAGTTTTTATATTTATGATGATCCAAGATGGGAATGTATAGATAGTAAAACTGAAGATTTTAATTGTTGTGTTCCTGAATCAATAACTCTTAGTTATGCAGATTATTTAAGTTTAAATGGTGGAAATCTAATTGTAGAAACTAAAGATAATGACTTAGAACCTATCGACTTTTATACAAATCAAATGTATGCAATTACAGTAATGATACCAAGTGTTGCTGAAAGAACAGATGAAAAAGATAATAATGAAGATGGTGGTTTATGGGGTGGATTTAAAAATATAGTTCACGATGTAGGTCGATTTTTAGGTGTTCAATCATCAACTCAAAATGGTCAGTTTGATAGTCATAAATTTTGGTATGAATTAAATTGGGGCAGTGATGATAATACTTATGAAAGAATGGATGATTTTAAAGGAATGTTCATTTATATTAGTAGATATGAAACTGTAGGTAGACAATGTGTGGTTCAAAATGCTGAATAAAATATTTAATAATAAAAAAGCAATGGCTATCGAACATTTAGTTGCTATTGCATTAGCTGTAGTTTTAATTTTAGTTTTAATTTTAGTAACTAAAAATAATAACAATACTTTCGATTCAATTTTAAGGGTAATTTTCAAATGATTAGTTCTAATAAAAAAGGTTTAGGATTAAGTATGATTGCTAAATTAATGGTTGGACTTTTTCTTTTTATAGTTGTAATATTGGTTTATAATAATATTTCAGATGGATTCAAATCTCAAGATGATTATATTAATGATGAAATTAATAGATATGATACATTAAAAGATGATTTTTTGAGTCCTACTTCAAATATGGAAACAGGTTCAGCTCAAGGAAATAAATTATTAAATTATTTAGAAGCATTAATTAAAGAAGATTCAAATTGTAATGGTTTATTTTATTCATTCACAGATTCAGAATCTATGAAAGTTCTAGAAGTAGGTGCTGATTTTAAATTTACAGTTACTAGTGATGGTAATGTAGGTTTTGATGTTTTACAAATTGATTATAATAATGGTGATCGTAAAACATTCACTGATCAAAATTATAAATTAAGATTTAATGGTAATGAACAAACTTTATTATATTTAACAAAAGTTGATAAAGATAAAACTTTAAAGATTGTTACTGTTGATAAATCCGAGTATACACCTACTAAAATGAAATTTACAGGTGATTTTTCATCAATTCCTTCTGATGGTAGATATTATATTTCTTTAACAACTGAAACTGATGGAAATAAAAGATATAAAGTTATTAATTTTGTATCTAAAGGTACTAAAGAATCAATAGATATATTTAATCAAAAAGAAGATGTTTGTTTATGGAGTTCATATTTATTAGTTAGTCATTATTTATCAAAAAAAGCTCCAACTCAAAAATTATGTGGTGCTGTTCCATATAAAAATAATTGTGATATTTTAATGAAAAGTTATTATTTATTTTTTGATGGTGATACTATAAATAAAAGTTCAACTGAATTTTCTGAGATTCCTAATTATAGGAATAAATTTAAAACTCATTGTGAATATTCAGAAGCAACAAATACTTGTAATTCATTATCTAATATTATTCATTTAAAATCTCAAGCATTAGCTGATGCAGGTAATAGGTATGTTCAAATAGAATATGCTGGTGAAGGTGAAAGAGCTGCGCCTGAATTAGAATATCCTTGTATTAAAATTGTAGAATTAGAAGGGTTTGATTATTCAAGTTTTTCAGATTCTATTGGTAATTTTATTCATTTAAAATCTAATGATGAAATTAAACCATCTTTAGCAATATTAAAATCAGAAGATTTAACTTATACTCATATTTTTCCAGAACATTCTGAAGAATATACTCAAAATTTAAATGCTAAAATATATTTACAACAAATTCACGATTCTGGTGATGAATTATATTTTGATTCAAAGAAAAGTGTAAATAATTTATTTATTTATGATAACTATAATTCTGGTGATGATGTAAGACATAGTCTTTATATTGCAGCCGATATTAGTAAAACTTTTAGAAGTCAAGAATTAATTATAATTGGTCGAGATAAAGCTGGTTTAGAAAATGAAGCAAAGACTACTAAAGTTCCTATTCTTTTCAAAAGAGAAAATGGACAAAATAGTATTACTTTATTTTATGTAGATCAAGGAGAATCTTGGGAAAATAATAGAGTTTTTAATCCATTTAAATTTAGAAATAGTCAAAATAATTATATGTTATGTGATGGAAGTCAATTTGAATATTTTAAAGAAATTCTTGTTGATAAATATGGTGAAAATTATCAAAATAAAATTGAATGTAAATATGCAATAAATGAAGAATATTGCGATTATATCAAAGTTATAACATCTAATAAAAAAGTATGCAGATGGTCTGGTACTAAATGTAAAAATAATTAATTAAAATGATATTTAACAAAAGAGCAATAGATATGGGTTTATCATTAGTTGTTGGTATTGTTATTCTTGTTTTAGTTGTTGCAATTAAAGTAACATTATTTAAAAATGGTATTGGTAATATACAACCGATAACTGAAGTTAGAGCAGTTGATATTGATAATGATGGAAATGCTGATAGTTCACTTACAGATAAATGTTATGGTGACGAAGATCCTGATTTTTGTACTCCTTGGAATGATCAAAGAGATGGACCATCATTAGATTAATAAAATAATTGATTAAAATGATATTTAATAAAAAAGGAATGGATATGGGTTTAGCATTAGTTGTTGGTATTGTTATTCTTGTTTTAGTTGTTGCAATTCAAGCAACATTATTAAGAAAAGGTGTTGATAATGCACAACCATTAATTGAAACTAGAGCAAACGATATGGATGGCGATGGTAATCCTGATAATTTAGCATTTGTTGACAAATGTTTTGGAGATGAAGATCCAGATTATTGTACTCCTTGGAATGACCAAAGAGATGGTCCAGGATCTGATAGTGGTGATTCTAGTAGTTCAAGTAGTGGTAGTAACAAGCGTATGGGCGGACCTCAAGAACATTAAATGTATGAAGTGTGATGATTATGTTAAATAAAAATAAGAAAGGAAGTTTTCCAGTTGAATATTTAACTATAGGTATTGTTACACTTTTACTTGCTGTCGTTGCTACAAATGGTGGTATGAGTTTTGCTGATGGATATAGAGATTTATCAAAAAATAGTGCAGGGTTTAGAAGTTTTGGTGATTTTGTAACTACTATAACTAATTTAAATTCTGCAGCTTCAGGAACTTTAACATCTGTAAAGCTTGATGATAATTCTGCAATAATAATTTATCCAGATTATTTAAGTGAAGTTGAAATAAATTATGTTGGTATTAGTGTTGTAATGCATAAGCCAGAAAAATATAAAAATAAAAATACGGCTTGTTATTATAGAGGTTTAACACCTGCAAATAAATATAAGACTAATGAAATTTCTTGTTATGATATTGGAAGTTATACTCCAATGGGGTCATCAGTTTTACCTTTAGAATTAATTAAAACTACAGGTAATCCAGATGCATTGTTAATAACAAAAGATGGTGGAAGTCAAGCTATTTTAAATATCAAAGAAGGAAAATATGACGTTGATATGAATAATGTTTATTCTCAAAGTTCAAATGATGTAATAGTTATTGATAAAGGTATAACAAATAATATTAAGAAATCATCAATTAATTTAAACATAGAAATTCGTTATGAAAATAATAATCACTTTTTATTTATTCATTCCGATCCTGTTGTTAGAGAATTGGTTTTTGCAGGAACTGAATTAAACCCTAAAGCTTAATATTTTATTTAATTTCTTTTCAAAAATAAATACTTTTTTAAATAAATTTATTCTATAATTATGTATGTGTGTAGTTAGAGGTAAGAAGGCAGGTGCATCGACAGAACTTATGTTAGTTTTGATAGGTGTAATTGTTATGGCATTTGCTCTTGGTTCTATATTTTTTTATACTGCAAAAATTTCAGCAACTAATGAAAAATATTTTAATATGTATTTAGCTAAAGATTTAGGATTAACAGTTGATACTTTAAATTCAATACCTGGAGATTTAGTGTATAAATATGAACCTGATACTTCTAAAAAACAAATAGATGTTTTTATTGATAATGTAATTATTAATGCAAGAAGTCCATATCCTATTTCATATGGTATTTATTTTAATATTCGAAATCCTTTAACAATTGAAAATTTTGAAGGTAATCATTTTTTTATAATCAAAGAATCAGGTTTTATAGGATTTAAAAATGTTGAAGCTATAATTGAAGAAAATAATTTCAATGATATAATTAATAATTAAGTGTGTGTAAAATGAATAAAAAAGGTTTAGCAACATATGATATGTTTCATATAATTATATTTACAATTTTTGTAGGTTTATTTACTGTAAATTTAGTTATGTTTTTTGATGCTAAATCTAATGATATTTCAACAATACCAAGTTTTACACATGAACAAATTTTAATTTCAAGAATATTATATTCACCTTCTTGTTTTATGTATTATGATCAAACATCAGGAAGAACTATTACTGGTATGATTGATATAAATAAATTTACTCAAGAACGTTTTGAAGGTTGTATGTTGAGCCGAGATCCTAAAATTACTATGAAATTATCTTTAACTAAAAATAATGAAATTTTAGAAACTCTAGGAGCTCCTGATTTTATTAAGAAAACTAAATCATATAGAAAAGAATTGTATAATGTTAATGTTAAAGATAGAAATGATAATATCATTAACGCAGAATTAATTATCGAAATTCAAAATGATAAATATAAAACATCAAATTCAGTTATGGAAAAAGTATTAGGTGTTATTTAATGATTTTTAATAAAAAAGCAAATATTATGAATATCTTATTTACAATAATGGCAATTATAGCATTATTTGCTTTACTTATTTATGTTAATTCATCTCACTCATCATCAGGAGAAAAATCCCTCGATATTATAGATGAATTAAATAAAGAATTGTTAATTCAACACTATACAGGTTCTAAGTTTAATGTATCTCATGAAAATTATTTTTTATATATTAATGATTATGTTGGATTAATTTTTGCAAATGATTTTGATTCTGTTGGAGATATTTCAAATAATCTATATTATGGAGATTTTAAAGATTATACATTAAATTATTTTAATAAAAATTTATTATCAGCAAATGTTGTATCTTGGTATGTTGATTTTGTTAAATTAGACTCTAAACAAACAGATATAGTAGAATTTCATGAAAATGCAAATAATTTTGTAGTAGGTGAAGTATCTGATGATGTTGTAGGATTTAAATTTAAAGATACAGGAGAACTTGAATTATTAGATCCATTTATGGAGGCATACAATAATGAGAATTCTTATTATCAGTCTAAATATATTATAACTCAATTAATCTTAGGACCTGATAAAAATATTTATTTAGTGAGGGTTTTTGCAATATGATATTTTCAAACAAAAAAGGATTAAATAATCTTCTTATGTATGGTAGTCTTTTTTTTATAATTATTTCAGTTATATTTTATTTTACATTAGTTTCATCAATTAATTCCTTAGAAAAGAATTATGGCAATTTAGATCAAATTGGTTCAAGACAATTAAATATAATTCATGTTGCATCACAAGCTAATAAAGATTTATCATTTTTAGATCAGGTTGGAAGATATACATTACAAGATGCATTATATAATATATCAAAAGGAGCATTTATTGAGGATTCAAAATGTGGTTGGTATAATAATAAGGTTTTAATGAACAACATTTCGGATGATTGTTTTGCAGGTTTTAATTTTGATATTCAAAAAATTTTATCAGATGAAATGAAAAGTATGATTTCAGGTTATTTAGATATTTACAGTATGGAATCAACTCCTGATATTATTGATGCATCAAATTATGAGTTTTATTTTAAACAAAGTAATTTACTAAAAGTTATTGGTGTTAATAATAAAAATTTAGTTTATAATTTAGATAAACCAAGTATTACAACACAATATTATAATGATAAAATACCAGCATTTGGTTCAGTTGATGATATAAAAGTTGAATTAGAAGTTACAGTTGAAACTAATTATGATTATACAGCTAATGTTGATAATTATGAAATATCACATCCTAACTCTTGGACTAATGATGTTGTGAAAGAAAAGAAAGAGAATGGTTGGTATGATACTCCTGAAAAAATTGTATCATTTGCTCATCAATATGTAGGTGTAAGTTATGGTGGTAGTGGAAGACCAACTCCTGAAGAAGCACATGCAAGAGAAAGAGGATTACAATGTGGTTCCTTCGTAGGTGCTGTTTTTGTTCATTCAATTGGTAAAGATATTGGTGCAAATGGAAATAAAATATGTGAATCAGCAAACATAAATAATCACGATGGTCAATTAATATCAAGTAATTTATTATCTCAATCAATTGCTAATAAAAATGCAATAGTTCAACCAGGAGATGTTTATTCTATAAATTATTTACCTGGTAAAGCAAGTAGTACTGGCGGGGCAAAGTATGGTCATACAGGTATTATAGTGGGAGTAGGTACTGTAAATGGTGTAGTTTCAGGATATGAAAATAGAGCTGGTTATGTACATGCAAATTTCAACCCAGATCCGAATGGAGAAATTATAATTATACATTCAGTAAATCCTGTAGGATATACTAAATTATCACATTACAATGAAAAAGCAGAATGGATAAAAATTTGTAGATTTATTTAAGATGGTGAAAAAAACAAGTAATTCAAAAATTGTATTTTTTAAATTATTAATTTTACTAATGTTTAGTTTAATATCAGTAAATATACTTTCAGCATCAAATGGTCCTATAGATCTTAATATGAAAATTTTTGAGTCAGGTAATAAATTATATGTCCAAGAATTTGAAATATATCAATATAATGATTATTATCTAAATAATGATTTTAATAATATTTCTTATGATAATGTAAAACAATATATTATTATGTATCCGACTAATGAATTTATTTTTACTGATTTAAATGAAGACAATTTAAATTTATTTATATCAAAATCTCAAATATTTACTTTAGATGAATATTTATCATTTATTTACTTTGATATTGATGTAACAAAAGATTATTCGTTTTTTATGTACGAATCAAGGAGTATGTCTAAAGATTTAATTACAGATAAAGAATATATAGTTGATGATTTTAAATCAAGTAATAAATACGATTTATCTTTTTGTAATAATGATGGATTATGCAATAGTTGTGAAACTGTATTTTGTCCTTTAATGGAAAATATGTTAACTTGTAATGATTGTCGGATTGATAATAATATAAATAATAATAACAGCAATATAGATATTGATGATATTGAAGTTATTGATGGTATCAAAGTTCTTAAAGAAGATAATACTTGTATTTTTGATGAAGATGGTTTTTGTGATTTAGATTGTAAAGATTATGATCCTGATTGTGAGAATATAACAATTGAAGATAATCAAATTAAAAGAACAAATAATTATAATTACGATGAAGATGATTCATTAAAGAAATCAAATAAATTTATTTATATTATTTTATTCATATTATCAATAATATTTTTTATATTTAGTTTAATTATTTATAGACGTAAGAGGGGCTTATATTGAAAGAATCGTTATTTGCATTAATGTTTAGTATTTTATTGGTATTTTCATCAGGCTTTGCTCTATTAAATGAATTTGGAGTTTTTGAAAGTATTTCTACTGAATTATCTACTACAAATTTAAATTCTAATAATTTACTTACAGGTTTTGCAACTCAAGAAAGTGCAAATAATGAAATAGTTTCTGATATTAATAATGAAGTTTCTGACAATGAAATAAATAATGACCCTCAAGTTACTTTAACTGAAAAAGAAATAATTGAATTATTCCCTGAATTAATGAATGAGATTTCTCTTTCATCTGAAAGTTCAAAAAAGAATTTCATTCAAGCACTTAATTTAATTTTAAATAAATTTATAGAACTTGATAATGAAAAATTATTATTTCAAGATGAAGATTTTACAAATGAATATAATTTATTATCTGCAATAATTGCAACTTTAAAAAAAGAAGTTGGTAGTTTAAATTATTTACCTGCTGAAGAAGCTTGGGATTATTGTGCTGGTCCAGATTATACTTCAAGCAAATTTAGTATTGATCCTAGAAGTAGTGAATATGATGGTGGATGCGATTATAAAGGTCGTGGTTATATTCAAATAACTCACAAATATAATTATGAAAGATACTGTGGTATTGATTGTATTGGAACTAGTTATGATTCATGCGGTTGTAAAGGTAGTCGATCATGTACAATTACAGATATTGATGTTTGCCCTCAACAAAAGGCTATGGATCCAGTAGTTGCTGCAAAAATATTTGTTAATTTTTACAAAGGACACTCTAAACATGGAGATACTGTTTATAATCACGCATTAAATGGTGAATTTAAAAAAGCTGGATCAGGAATTAATGGTGCAAAATTAACTGAAGCTTATTCTATTACATTTGATAATATTGCAGATGACGTTATTGAAGTTTTAGATAATAATCCCGATTCAACAAAAACTTTTTTTAAGAATATTGTTGATTCAAAATTCGATGTTAATTCGAATATAGATTCATCATCTAAAGAGTCAACTACAATTAAAGTAAATAAAATAAATCCAGATTATTATAATTATTACAAAGTAAATCCATCATTTACATCATTTTATAATTATGATTTAAATGAGTTTTCTAGTATTTTTGAAGATGCTAAAACTCTAATTAATCATTGTTCAGGTAATGGTGCATGTAATATTGAAAATTGTATTAAATCAATAATTGTTAATAATAATAGATATAGGACTGATAGTTATAATTGGTATTTAAACGATGATCCCGGTGAAGGAATATGTGAATTTTTTTATTGGTTTGGTCAACAAAATAATTCAATTAGAGGTTATTTTAATGTTTTTCAGAAATCTAGTATTCGTTTTAATTTTGCATCAAATGGAATTTTTGTATATAGTGGAGGTAGTCTTCAACCTACATGTCGTTTAGGTATGTCTGCTAGTATTAATTTATATTATATGGATAAACCAATTATAAATTCCAATAGTGTAACAAGTGATTTAGATTATACTAATTGTGATGGTACATCAAAAAAATATTTAGAATCAAAAGAAACAAATTTTGATTGGATTTATGAAGATGGACATACTAAAATTAATTCATTAAAACTAATTAGTTCTACAGGTAGTAAAATTGTTGCTGAAATAAACGGTGTAGAAAGAACTTTATCATCAAAAATTGTAAAAATTAGTGAAGGTTCATATTTATTTGTTAATAAGGAAATTGAAGATATTGAATTGAAATATATTCAAGAAACTGATAAATGTTTAGAAAGAGATTCAGAAGGAATATGTACTAAAGATTGTATAAATTATGATCAAAAAGAGTTTAAATTTGATGATTTAGGATATTGTAATTATCAAAATAAATTTGAATTTAAGGTAATATCATCAACTAAAATTATGACTAATTCAGTAAATGATTATAATAAATTACCTTACTTAGAATATGAATTTGCATTAGAATTTTCAGAAGATAGTTACGAATTACCTGATAAAGAAATTAAACAATTTGGTTATCAGTATGAAGCTCCATCTGATTATCGTGAATTAACAACTATAATAAATGATTTCACAACACAAGAATCTGATAAAAATGGAATTCAATTTTCTAATTCAGAGTATTCTTATCCTCATTATTTACAATATCAAGCCCCGTGGGGTAATTCATATTATGGTAAACCTATTATTCAAAATGAATTAAAATATACTGCATGCGGACCTACAAGCTTGTCAATGGTAATTGAAGGTTTAACAGGTTTAAGTTTCAATCCAAAAGTTGCGGCAGACTGGAGTTATCAAAATGGACATAAAGTAGATCCTAAAGGTGGAAGTTATTGGTCATTATTTTGCTCAGCTGCAAATAATTTCAATTTAGATTGTAACCTTGCAAGTTTAAAAGATAAAAGTTTAATTGTTGAGCATGTATCAAAAGGAAATCCTGCAATTGTATCCATGAAAAAAGGATTTTTTACTGGCGGCGGTCATTTTATTACGTTAATAGGTTATTCAGATGGTAATTTTTATGTTTTAGATCCAAATAAAAAAGTTAAATCAGATGGTTCAACTGATGTTGATAGAATTAAAGCTATTTGGGATGAAAGAGGTATTTCCTATAATAATGATCATTTGAATTATTATGATACAAATATTTGGCCTATTAATATTATATTTAATGATATTAGTGGAAGTGGTGAATATCCTTTTAGTCTATTAAAAGAAAAAGCTGAGTGTATGAATGATGGAAATTCATGTTATTCAGGATTAGGTTATGAATCTATTAATAGGGATAATTATGAAACAGTTGATATATCTTTGTCAGATGGACATTGTCCTAAAATAAATACATTTGATATTGA